>JAABUZ0100001690.1_pt1 | contig 40611 bp, 41 predicted proteins | sample 5562091 | NCBI WGS metagenome assembly JAABUZ01 (sample SAMN12813069, study PRJNA571459) | rock metagenome | isolation source: Antarctica rocks | place: Antarctica: Victoria Land, Linnaeus Terrace sud | collected 2015-12-21
CGCGCGCGTCGATCACGTGCAGCGTGCCGGGCGCACTCCCGCGCGGGGCGGCGTCCACCAGCACCACGACGTCGTACCGGTCCTGCATCGCGTAGGCGAGGTCCATCCCGCGGATGCCGAAGTCGACCACGTTGACGCCGGCCGGGAGCCGTCGCTCCGTGAGGCGCTGCGCCACCGCCACCCCGAAGCCGTCGTCCCCGAGGAAGATGTTCCCGATCCCGGCGACGAGCACGCGCGGCGCTCCGCCGGGCGGAGCGCCGGCCGCGTCGAGCGGCTCGACCTCGTCCGGCGTGACGTAGAAGCGGTGCCCGGGAAAGCGGGCGTCGCCCATGTCGCGCCCGGGGTCGTCCTCGAGCGTCACGGTGAGGTGGATCGTGTCCTCCAGACTCGCGTCGAGCCCCTCGACGATGCCGACGCGACCGGCGAGCGCACCGTCGAAGACGTCGCCGCGCGGGCGCGGGTGCAGCCGCACGCGACTCCCACGCCGCACCTCGACGCCGCGCACGGTCACCGACTCCGGCGACGGCCGTTCCATCTCCGCCCAGACGTCGCTCATGGCTCGACCCCTGATTCAACCCCGTGCAGCGGCACGAGCGCCCGCACCGTGCCGTGGAGCCGCATCATGTCGTGCGGCGAGAGCGACGCGCAACGGTCGAGGATCTCGCGCGCCCGCGGGTCGGTGTCGCGCATCTCGCGCTTCTCCTCGTCGGACAGGGTGAGCACGTTGAGGATGAGGAGCTGATCGATCTCTCCCCCATCGAACAGGTCGCCCGGGCTCTCGGGCGCGACGCGCGGGTAGTCGTAGAGAATGATCGGCGAGGAGAGCATCGTGTCGCGCGTGCCCTCCTCGCCGGCGAGCACGGGCCACATTCCCTCGTTCCGACACGCCGCGGCCGCGTCGGCGTGCACGCCCGGGTCCATCAGCGAGACGAACGCGCCGTCGGTCACGTGCAGCACGGCGTGCGTGGACACGAGCGTGTGCCGCAGGGCCGTGGGGCGCGCGTCGCCCGTCCACGGCGACGTGTTGGTCACCTCGACCCGCACGCGGTAGAACCCGTCTGTCTCCAGCGGTTCAGTGCGGACGGCGAGCACCGCGTCGAGCGCGGCCCAGCTCCGAACGACCGCGCCCGCGCGCGCGCCATCTTCGTCGAGCAGCGTCTCCGTATCGCTGCCCGCGGGGATCGTCACCGGCACCTCGCCCGCGAGCACGGAGGCGTCGTCCCCCGTCGGCCCGAGCACGAGCGCTGGCGCCGCCACCTCGCGCTCGACCGCCTCCTCCCACGTGAGGTAGCGCGTGCCGCACGCCGTGACCGTGTCCACGGGCTCGAGCGCTCCGTCCACGTCGCGCATCACCTGCCGCGCGACCACGTGCAGCCAGCGCACGCGCACGTCCACGCGCGCCCCCGGCCGCGCCTCGACCAGACACTCGGTGCACAGCACCGCGCGGTCGGATCCCTCGCGCACGAGCTGGTATCCCGGCGGGTACACCCCGCCGAACGTCCACCGCTGCTGGTTCTTGGTCGCCGTGCGGCGGTACGGCCAGAGGATGTACCCCTCGTACAGCACGGTGCGGGCAATCGCCGCGAGTGCGTCGTCCATGCCTCAGCCCTCCCCCGCGGCGTTGCCCGCCGGCAGCAGCGCGTCGAGCGTCGCCTCCCACGTCGGCAGGGTGTGGCGCGCCTTGTACGCGTACAGCCGGTCGAAGGTGTCGCGCCGCACGCGGAGCCACGCGCTGTTCGGGAAATAGTGATCCATCATCTCTTTCCACACGCGAACCGGCAGGCGGCAGGTCGCCTCCGCGTTCCAGCCGATGCGCGCGGTCGCGAGCAGCCCGCGCGCGTCGCGGTAGAACATGCTGCCGCTGAACAACAATTCGAGCGGGATGTCGCCGTCCTCGACGCCGTGGAAGTACTTCGCCACCGCGACGTCGAAGTCGTACGTGCACGGCACGAGCAGCGCCACCTGGGTGCGCGCCTCGAACGGCGGCACCACCACGGTGGCGTGCGTCCAGTAGAGACTCCGCGCCGACTTGGCCCACTGCTCCGGCTCACCGAACACCTCGACGAGCCGTGCCTTCGTGTCGCGGTCGTACGTGCGCCGCCCCACGTCGATCCGGATCTGCGCGGTGAGCATCACCGACTGGATCGACGCGCCGCCCCGGCTCTCGACGTCGAGCGTGAAGCGCAGCGTCGGCACCGCCGCGTACGGCTCGGCGGCGCCCTCGAGCACCGCGAACGTCAGCTCCGGGATGTCGGTCATCGGCTCGGGCGCGTCAGGGAGGGGAGAGGTTCGGACTCCGCGGATCGATCGGGTTCGCCGCTGCGGGGCGAACGCCGGTGGACCGTTGCGACGTGGAAGTCCCATCCGGGTTGAATCCACCCTGCTTCAGATAATTTCCGGGCGCGTTGCCCTGTCCCGTGCCCTTGATGTGCGACGGCGCCTCGATGTCGACGTCCGGTTTGCCGACCCTGATCTGGTCACGATTCCTATCGTCCGCCATTGCGCATCCTCCTGGATTGTTGGCGTGTGTCGCGCGCGGGTAATCGGCTGCGACCGTGTGTCATCCTGAGCGCAGCGAAGGATCGCTGTCCCTGGGACGATCCCTCGCGAGGTTCGGCTCCGCGGGCCTGGTCGCCTCGGACAGCGATCCTTCGCTGCGCTCAGGATGACGTCCGGTCATGCCCTCGCCTCGACCCCGTCACTCCGCCCCGCCTCCGCGCGCTCGCGCAGCCCGTCGAAGAACCGCTCGATCTCCGCCCACACCTCCTCGCCCCCGCTCAGCCCCTTCCAGTGCGTCCGGATGATTCCGACGAGCGCGTAGCACACGTCCACCGGCACGAGCCAGTGCTCGCGCGCGCCGCGCGTCCGGTTGACGAGCAGCGCCTCGGTGTCGGGTTCCATGCGCGCGAGCACCGGGTTGCGCGCCGCGAGCTCCTCCCACGCGTCGAGCGGGAGGAGCGATTCCGTCGCGCCCGCCGGGCTCGGGTAGAGCGCCACGATCCGCGCCGCGGCGCTGTCGAAGAAGAAGAACGCCATCTCGACGGGGATCCCGAGCGCCATCCACAGCTCGTCGCCTAACGCCACGTCCTCCAGGCGCCAGCAGCGGTCCGGCAGCAGGCGGTAGTGCCGCCCCCCCGACTCGCTGCGATCGAACAGCACGCTGCACGCGCGGCACGCGCAGAGGATGCGACGCGCCGACAGGTCCAGCATGTGCCGGTGCTCCGGCGCGATCGGCGCACTGCACAGTTCGCATTTCTCCTCGACCGGTGCCGCCGCGGCCCCCGCAGCGCGCGACGCCGCGCGCTGCGCGAACCCGCGGAGCCGGGACCCGTTCGCGGGCGTGCCGGTCGTCTGGGGCGTGCCCGTCTGGGAGGGGCCCGTCTGAAACATCACGGCGCCGCGGCGAGCGCGCCCGCGCCGGCGCCGGCACTGGCCCGCCGCGGGTGGGCGAGCTGCACGAGCGGCGGCGGCGGCGCGGCGCTCTCCACGGCGACGCGGTCGAGTTCGGGCGCCGCCGCGCGCACCGCGTCCTCGACCGTCTGCCGCAGCGTCGCCGCCGTCGACGCGCACCCCGACCGGGTGGTCTCGATCCGCAGCTGCGCCCCGCCGTCGTCGATCGCAACCAGCACCACGTCCGCGCCGTGCGAGCGGAGCGACGGGCGCGCGCCCTCGAGCGCCCGCTCCACCCGCGTCTCCGTGTCGTCGGGATGCAGACCGTGCAGCAACAGCAAGTGCGACACGAGTTCGTCGCCGGCGAGCGCGGTCGCGAGCGACGCGTCGTCGGACGCCGCCACGTGCTCGACGATCCGCGCCAGCCCCTCGCCGTACAGGTCGACCAGCGCCTGCACGGCGGAGAGCGCCAGCTCGCGCGCGGGCACGTCCGCGATCGTCTCCACGCGGCCGAGCAGCGATTCGATCCGCTCGGCCCGCGCCCGCACTTCCCGATCAGTGAGCGACATGCGGCCCCCGGCTCACGGCTGCGTGCCGAACGGCTGCGTGCCGAACATCGGCGAGTGCACCTGCCGGAGCGTCTTGCCCTCGCCCAGATACATGTGCACGCCGCACGGCAGGCACGGATCGAAGCTGCGCACGGTGCGCATGATGTCGATCCCCTTGAAGTTGTCGCGGCCGTTCTCCTCGAAGATCGGGAGCCCCTGCACCGCGTCCTCGTACGGCCCCGGCGTCCCGTAGATGTCGCGCGGACTCGCGTTCCACGGCGTCGGCGGGTACGGGTGGTAGTTGGCGATCTTCTTGTCCTTGATGACGAGGTGGTGCGACAGCACGCCGCGCACGGCCTCGTGGAACCCGCAGCCGATCGCCTCGTCGGGCACCTTGAAGTCCTCGAACACCTTCGTGCGGCCGGCGCGCACTTCGGCCAACGCCTTCTCGAGGAAGAAGAGCGCCATCCCCGCGGCGTAGGCGACGAAGTAAATCCGCGACCGGTCGCGCTCGATCGTGTTCGCCCACTGCGGGATCTTCCACTCGAGCGTCATCTCGGGCAGCGCGTGACTCTTCGGCAGGTTGATCTGCACGCCGCCGCCGGTCGCCTTCACGTACGGCGTGTCGACGAGCCCACTCAGCGCGGTGGACCAGAGGCGCGCGAGCGGGCCGCCGCCGGTGTCGAGTGCGAGGTGGTCGCCGGTCCGCTTGTCGAACCAGCGCGGGCTCATCACCCAGCTGTAGTTCCCGTCGAAGTCGCGCTTCTGCGGCCGCGGCAGCGTCGTCTGGTTCCACGGATGCAGCTTGTGGATCGGGTTGCCTAACGGATCCTTGTCGACGAACATCTGCTCGTTGTCCCAGTCCTGGTAGAAGGAGCTGCCGAGCAGGATGCGCATCCCGACGTTAATGTCGACGAGGTTGTTCGTGACCAGCTTGCCGTCGACGATGATCCCGGGGGTCACGTACATCGCCTTCCCCCACTTGTCCATGTTCCGGTAGTCGTAGTCGACGACGTCCGGGTCCTGGAACGCGCCCCAGCAGCCGAGCAGCACGCGCCGGTTGCCGACCTGCTCGTAGCCGGGAAGGGCCTCGTAGAAGAAGTCGAACAGGTCGTCGTTCAGCTTCACGCCCTTCTTCACGAAGTCGAGCACGCGCATCAGGCGGACGAGGTAGTCGGTGAACACCTGCGTCGTCGCCACCGTCCCCACGCCGCCCGGGTACACGGTCGACGGGTGCACGTGCCGTCCTTCCATCAGGCAGAACATCTCGCGCGTCACGCGGCTGATGTGCAGCGCCTCCTTGTACAGCGACCCCTCGAACGGGTTGTAGGCGCGCATGATGTCGCCAATCGTTTTAAACCCGTGGATTTCGGAGTTCGGCGCGAGCGTGGTGTTCGCCTTGGCGAGCACGCTCGGGTTGGTCTCCTTCACCATCTGCTCGCAGAAGTCCACGAACACCAGGTTGTCCTGGAAGATCGTGTGGTCGAACATGTACTCGGCCGCCTCGCCGAGGTTGACGATCCACTCGCCGAGCGGCGGCGTCTTGACGCCGTACGCCATGTTCTGCGCGTACACCGAGCAGACCGTGTGGTTGTCACCGCAGATGCCGCAGATGCGGCTCGTGATGAAGCCGGCGTCGCGCGGGTCCTTGCCCTTCATGAACACGCTGTACCCGCGGAACAGCGACGACGTGCTGTGGCACTCGGCCACCTCGCGGTTGTCGAAGTCGATCTTGGTGTAGATGCCGAGGTTCCCGATGATCCGGGTGACCGGGTCCCAGTGCATCTCGACCAGGTTGCGGGTCGCCGTCTGCGGTTTCTCGAACTGGAGTGTGGCCATCGCGGGTGTCCTCAGCGTTGCGGGTAACGCGGCTCGTAGCCGGTCGTGAGCTTCTCACCGTTGTGGCGCCACTTCGGCTCCCGGTTCACGGTGTGGTTCGTGATGCCGCGCAGTCGGCGGATCAGCGCCCCGTAGGTCCCGGTCATGGCCGACGACACGGCGCCGCCCGGTGGTGCATCCATGAACGGCATGAACTTGTCGGGGAACCCGGGCATCGTGCAGCCGATGCAGATGCCGCCCACGTTCGGGCAGCCGCCGATCCCGTTCATCCAGCCGCGCTTCGGCACGTTGCAGTTCACGACCGGCCCCCAGCACCCGATCTTCACCTGGCACTTGGGCGAGTTGTAGTCGAGCGCGAAGTCGCCCTGCTCGTAGTAACCGGCGCGGTCGCACCCCTCGTGCACCGTCTTGCCGAACAGCCACGTGGGGCGCAGCTGCTCGTCGAGCGGGATCATCGGCGAGAGCCCCGCCGCCTGATACAGCAGCCAGGTGAGCGTCTCCATGAAGTTGTCGGGCTGCACGGGGCAGCCGGGCACGTTCACGATCGGGAGCCCGGCGGCCGAGCGGAATCCCCACCCGAGGTAGTCGGCGAGCCCCATCGAGCCGGTCGGGTTGCCGGCCATCGCGTGGATGCCGCCGTACGTGGCGCAGGTGCCGATCGCGACCACCGCCCACGCCTTCGGCGCGAGCCAGTCGATCCACGTGTTGAGCGGGATCGGCTGCCCGAACTCGTCGTTGCCGAACCCGGTCCAGAACCCGTCGCCGTTGATCCGCTCGTTGGGGATCGAGCCCTCGACCACGAGCACAAACGGTGCGTCCAGTTGGCCCGCGGCCGCCTTGCGGAAAGGCTCGAGGAAGTCCGCCCCCGACGCGTTGGTCCCGCCGAGCGAGTAGGCGAGCACCTTGTTGTGCAGATGCACCTTCGGAATCCCCGGGATGTGCCCGAGCACCACGTCCTCGATGCTCGGCTGCATCGCCGCCGTGATCGAGACCGTGTCTCCGTCGCAGCTCATCCCCTCGGAGATCCAGAGGATGTGTACCTCGTCCACCCCGCTCGGCGATGCCGTCCAGCCCGATGCGGTCTCGTTCGACGCAGCCATGTCGCCCTCCTCACCAGAGTGCCTGCCGCACGCGCCTAACGGTCGGCGTGCGCACTGCGCCCGCGCGTCAACAGATGCGCGGGAGTGGGTCCCCCACGAGCAGATCCATCACCCGGCGCCCGCCGAACGCCGTCTGCACGAGCACCATCCCCGCCGGCTCGGTGCGCACCTCGGCGATCTCGGCGGCATCCTCGCATCCGGGCACCGCGCGAAGCGCCGCGAGCGCCGCGTCGGCGGCCTCGGGCGCGACCACGGCCACCAGCTTGCCCTCGTTGGCCACGTACATCGGGTCGATGCCGAGGATCTCGCACGCGCCGGCGACCACGGGTGACACCGGCACGGCGCGCTCCTGCACGAGCACGGCGACGCCCGACGCGACGGCGAGCTCGTTGAGCACCGACGCCACGCCGCCGCGCGTCGCATCGCGCATGCAGCGGAGCGCCGGCCCGGCCGCGCCGAGCAGCGCGTCGGCGGCGGGCCAGAGCGAGCGCGTGTCCGACTCCAGCGTCGCGTCCAGCTCGAACTCGCCGCGCGCGAGCATGATCGCCGTGCCGTGCTCGCCGATCGACCCGGACACGAGGATCCGGTCGCCGGGGCGGAGCGCGGCGGGCGAGAGCTGGGCGCGCGGATCGCGTTGGCCCAGCCCGGTGGTGCAGATGTACATGCCGTCGGCGTGTCCGCGCTCCACGACCTTGGTATCGCCGGCGACGATCGCCACGCCGGCCGCGGCGGCCGCGCGCGCGATCGCCTCCACCTCGCGCCGCAGCACCTCGGCCGGCAGGCCCTCCTCGAGCACGAGCGCGAGCGTGAGCGCCAGCGGACGCGCGCCGGACACGGCGAGGTCGTTCACCGTGCCGTTCACCGCGAGCTCGCCGATCGAGCCGCCCGGAAACACGAGCGGCTTGACGACGAAGCTGTCGGTCGTCAGCGCCAGCGCGGCGCCGCCGACCGTGACGTGCCCCGCGTCGTCGAGTGCGGCCAGCACGTGCGGCACGCTCGTGTCCGCGGTGAATGCCGGAACGAACAGCCCCTGCACGAGCGTCGCCGTCGCCTTGCCACCCGCGCCGTGCGCCATGGTGATCTGCTCGTCGCGGAAGCGCGCCGGACGGGCACGGATCTGCTCGATCTTGTCCAACGCCTCCTGTTCGCGCGCGTCGACCGCCCGCGGTGTGCCTGCCCTCGTCGCGCCCGACGTATCGACGGTCATCACACCACCTGCCGCTCGCGGGCGACGCGCCCGAAGTTGTAGTACGCGGCGCAGGCGCCCTCGCTCGACACCATGCACGTCCCGATCGGGCGCTCCGGCGTGCACGCGGTGCCGAACACCTTACACTCCCACGGCTTGATGACGCCCTTGAGCACCTCGCCACACTGGCACGCCTTGGGGTCGGCCACGCGCACGCCCGGCACGGCGTAGCGCACCTCCGCGTCGAACTCCCGGTACGCGTCGCTCAACCGGAGCGCGCTCTGCGAGATGAAGCCGAGCCCGCGCCACTCGAAGTGCGGGCGGAGCGCGAACACCTCGGCGAGCACGCGCAGCGCCTGCGGATTCCCGTCGTAGGGCACGACGCGCTTGTACTGGTTCTCGACCAGACAGCGGCCGTCGGCGAGTTGCTGCAACACCATGTACACCGACTGCAGCAGGTCGAGCGGCTCGAAGCCGGAGACGGCGACGGGCTTGCCGTACTCGGCCGGGATGAACTCGAACGGCCGCGCGCCCACCACCGTGCAGACGTGCCCCGGCCCGATGAAGCCGTCGAGCCGCAAGTCGGGCGACTCGAGCAGCGCCCGCAGCGGCGGGACGATCGTCACGTGGTTGCAGAGCACGAAGAAGTTCCGCACCCGCTCGGCCTTCGCGCGCAGCAGCGTCAGCGCGGTGGACGGCGCCGTCGTTTCGAAACCGATCGCGAAGAAGACGACGTCGCGATCCGGGTTCTGCTTGGCGATCCGTAGCGCGTCGAGCGGCGAGTAGACCATGCGGATGTCCGCGCCCTGCGCCTTCGCCTCGAGGAAGCTGCCGTTCCCGCCGGGCACCCGCATCATGTCGCCGAAGCAGGTGAGGATCACGTTGGGCTGGCGCGCCACGGCGATCCCGTCGTCCACGCGGCCCATCGGGATCACGCACACCGGGCAGCCCGGCCCGTGCACCAGCTCCACGTTGGCCGGGAGCAGGTCGTCGACGCCGTAACGGTAGATGGTGTGCGTGTGCCCGCCGCACACCTCCATGATCTTGTAGTGCCGCCCGGGCTCGACGGTGTGCGCGATCTGTTCGGAGAGTCGCTGGCCGAGCGTCGCGTCGCGGTACTCGTCGACGAACTTCACGCGGCACCTCCCATCGGGTTCACGAGGTCCGAGCTGGTGAGGCGGATGAGGGCCGTGCCCGCGTGTACGAGCACCGTGTCGCCGACCGCGATGGGCTCGACGAGCAGCGTCATCACCTCGCTGCGTTCCCCGGCCGCGTCGGCGCACCAGGCGAGGCCGGCCTCGCTGCTGCGTGCCACGACGCGCATCGGGATGCCTTCGTCGGAGCAGGTGATGCACCCGTGACTACCGTCACAGTGAGCGCCGACTGATGGCTCGGCGCTCATGCGATCTCGCTCGCTCTGAACTCCTCGATCTCCAGTTCGTACTCCGCACCCATCTGTTCCAACAGCGCGAGTGTGGCGGCGGCCTCCGCCTCGTCGACGCGCGACATCGCGAAGCCGACGTGGATCAGGACCCAGTCGCCGGGTGCGACCCCGCCGCTCGGGCCGTCGAGCAGGCCGATGTTCACGGTGCGCAAGACGCCGGTCACGCTGACCTTGGCGAGTCGGTTCGCCTCGTCGACGATCTGTACGACCTGTCCGGGGATCGCGAGGCACATAGCGGCGTCTCTGGGTGCGGTCAGTGGGCGGAACGAAAGCCGTCGGCTGGCACGGCCTGATGCTGACGTGCGGCGGCGACCGCCGCCTGTCCGTACGCAAGTCCGCCGTCGTTGGGCGGCAGTTGCTGCGGCACGAGAACTCGGAGCCCGGCCTGCGTTAGACCGGCCGCGATGCATTCGAGGAGCAGGACGTTCTGGAACACGCCGCCCGACAGCACCACGGTACGGAGCCCGTGCCGGCCCGCAAGAATGAGGCAGGAGCGGACCGCTGCATATCCCACGCCGTTATGGACGCGCGCTGAAACGACGTTTGGTGCAACACCAATGATGAGATCACGCATCACCTCGCGAACGAGCGCGCGGCCGTCGAGCACGAGCGCGTCCGCCACGCGCCGGCGCGGCAAGGCGTACCGCCCACGCTCGTCCGGATCGGCGAGCGCTTCCAACTCGATCGCCGCCTGTCCTTCGTACGACACGCGATCGCGCACGCCGCACAGCGCGGCGACGGCATCGAGCAGGCGGCCGATGCTCGTCGTGCGCGGCGAGGCCACGCCCGACCGCGCGAGCTGTGCGATCGCCTGCCACCGCGCGGGGTCGACGCGGTCGGCCAGCGCGTCGGGCAGTGCCGGCACCCCGGGCGCACATTCGGCGAGCCACGCGCAGGCCATCCGCCACGGCTCGCGAACAGCCGCCGCGCCCCCCGGCATGCGGACCGGCCACAGATACCCGACGCGCTCGCACTGCGTGAGATCGCCGACCAGGAACTCGCCGCCCCACACGTCGCCGTCGGTCCCGTAGCCGGTCCCGTCGAAGATCACGCCGAGCGCCGGGCCACGCTCGCCGTGTTCGGCGAGGCACGCGGCGAGGTGCGCGTGATGGTGCTGCACGCCTTCGGCATGGAGCGCCGGTACGGCGGCCACGCGATCGAGCGCGTACTTCGTCGACAGGTACTCCGGGTGCAGGTCGTGCGCGACCTCGGCTGGCGCGAGCGCGCAGAGCTGTTCGAGGTGCGCGACGCCGTCCGTGAACGAGCGGAGCGTCTCGTAGTTCTCCAGATCGCCGACGTGCGGCCCGACCCACGCGCGGCGGCCGCGCGCGAGGCAGTACGTGTTCTTTTGCTGCCCGCCGCAGGCGAGGACGGGATGGGTGGCGGCCACCGGCAGGTCGACCGGCGCCGGCACGTAGCCGCGCGACCGGCGGAGCATGAGCGGGCGACGCGCGCCGCCCACGGACACGGCCCGCACCACCGAGTCGTCGGTGCGGGTCTCGATCGGGCGGTCGTGGACGAGAAAGAGGTCGGCGATCGCGCCGAGCCGCGCGCGCGCATCGTCGTCGCGATACGCGATCGGCTCGTCGGACTGGTTCCCGCTCGTCAGCACCAACGGCACGCCCGCATCGCCGAGCAGCAGGTCGTGGAGCGGCGCGTAGGGGAGCATCACGCCGAGGTCGCGCTGCCCCGGCGCAACGCCCGGCGCGACCGCCGCATCCGGCCGGCGTCGCGCGAGCACGATCGGTCGCGCGCGCGCGGTGAGCAACTCTTCCTCGACCGCGTCGAGCACGACGAGTCGCCGGGCCGCCGCCAGGTCCGGCACCATGAGGGCGAACGGCTTCTCCTCGCGGTGCTTGCGCTGGCGCAGTCGGGCCACCACGTCCCCGTCGTCCGTGCGGCAGGCGAGGTGGTAGCCGCCGATCCCCTTGACTGCGACGATCGCGCCCGCAACCAGTGCCGCGGCGGCCGCCGCGACCGCGTCGCGCGCGGGCTCCGGCGCGACCGCCCGCCCCGCCCCATCGGTCAGGCGCGCCGCCGGGCCGCAGACCGGGCAGGCGTTCGGCTGGGCGTGGAAGCGGCGGCTGCCGGGATCGTCGTACTCCGCCTGGCAGCGCGCGCACATCTGGAATGCGGCCATCGTCGTGCGCGGCCGGTCGTACGGCACGCCGCGGACGATCGTGAACCGCGGCCCGCAGTTGGTGCAGTTGATGAACGGATAGCGGTAGCGCCGGTCGGCCGCGTCGCGCAGCTCGGCCAGGCAGTCGGCGCAGGTGGCGGCGTCGGGCGAGACGAGCGCGGCCGGCTGCGTCGGCAGCTGACTGTCGACGATCGCGCTGTCGACGATCGCGAACGGGCGCGGGCGGGCGCGGCCCGCGCGAAGCGGCAGCTCCTCGCGCTGCACGCGCCCGCAGACGGCGAGTGGTGGGGCGTCCACGGGCAGCCGCTCGATGAAGTGGCGGACGAGCAGCGGAGGACCTTCGACCTCGACCACCACCCCGCGCGCGTCGTTGCAGACGAATCCGCCCAGCCCGAGGGTAGACGCCAGGCGATAGACGTACGGCCGGAAGCCGACGCCCTGCACGGTACCATCGATGTGGAGCCGTACCCGCTGATACTCCACCCGCTCACCCCCGCGTGGCCGGGGGGGCACCCACGCCGCCACGCGAATCAACGCCGTCGCCTCGTACGGAATCGTACAGCCACGGGTAAGGCGCGTCGCGCGATAAGTCAAGTGCAGCGTTCGGATGCGGCAGCGCCGCGCCGTGCAGGAGTTCTGCTGGGTGTTGACCGCCGCAGCCGTCCGGCGTATCATGGCGCGCCGCCCGACCCCGGGGCGGCCCCGCCCCCGCGCAGAACCTCGTCACCACCCCCGGATTCGAGGGCGGCTCCAGCGGGAAGGGGCCGACCGGGTATACGCTCACCGGGAACAATGGGGGCGGTAGCGCCGGCCTGACGAACGATCGTACGCACGCCGGCGCCTTCGCATTTTCCTTCGCGGATGTCGCCCCGTCGAGCAGCACGCTGAGCCAGACGCTCGCGACCACGGTCGGCACGACATAGCACGATCAGCTTCTTCGCCTTCGACAATGCCGGGACGAACCCGAACCACCTGTTCACGGTGATGTTCGGCGGCGTGTCGCTGTTCAGCGCGCCGCTCGTGAACGGGAGCTATCAGCAGTTCACCGTGACGGGCGTCGCGCCCGGCGCGTAGACGACCCTGGCGTTCACGGGCTTCAACGACCCGAACCGGACCTTCCTCGACGACCTGAGCGTGACGGCCGCGGTGACCGCTGGGCCTAACGGCGCGCGGGGCCGCCCGCTGGCGCGATTGGTGCACCTCGGCGCGGCCCGACCGCTGCGCAGTTGCAGCGCGGCCCACGTCCGCGGAGCTGGCCATGCATGAGCTGTCGATCGCGATGAGCCTCGTCGATCGGGCCTGCGAGGAGGTCGAGCGACTGGGCGGCGCACGGATCATCGCCGTACACTTACGGGTCGGTCCGCTCGCCGGCGTCGTCGAGGATGCCCTCACCTTCTCGTTCGACGTGGTGGCGGCCGACAGCGCCATCGCGGGGGCACGGCTCGTCGTCGAGCCTGTGCCACTCACCGCGTGGTGCGTGCCCTGTGCGGCGGAGCGCGCGATCGCGTCACCGCAGCATCTTCGCTGTCCGGTCTGCGGCGCCCCGACCCCCGAGGTGCGGCACGGCGCGGAACTCGAACTGTTCGCCCTGGAGGTCGATGACGATGTCCCCACGCATCGTGGAGGTCCGCGAGAACGTCCTCAAGCAGAATGACCTGCTCGCCCGCGACCTGCGCGGCCGCTTTCGCGGCGCGGGGGTGTTCGTCGTCAACCTCGTGTCGAGCCCCGGCACGGGGAAGACCGCGCTGCTCGAGGCGACGCTCGCCGCGCTCCACGGCCCGTACCGGGTCGCCGCCGTGACGGGCGACCTGGCGACGGACAACGACGCGCGCCGCCTCGCGCGCGCCGGCGCGCCCGTGCGCCAGATCAGCACCGGCACGGTGTGCCACCTCGACGCGCAGATGCTCGAGCGCGCCCTGGCCGACTGGGACCTCGCGGCGCTCGACTTCCTCTTCGTCGAGAACGTCGGGAACCTCGTCTGCCCGGCCAGCTACGACCTCGGCGAGCAGGTCCGCGTCGTGCTCCTCTCGGTCACGGAAGGGGAGGACAAGCCGCTCAAGTATCCGACGATTTTCAACACGGCGGATCTCGCCGTCGTCACGAAGATCGACATCGCCGACGCGGTGGGGTTCGATCGCGCGACCGCCTACCAGAACGTGCACGAAGTGCGGCCCGGCCTACCGATCCTCGAGACCTCCGCGCGGACGGGCGCGGGGGTCGCGGAATGGGTGCAGTACCTCGAAGCCCTACGGACGGATCACGCCCCGACGCCGAACCGCTCGCGCAGCGCCGCCGTCGCCGCGTAGTAGCCGCATAGCCCGTGCACGCCGCCGCCGGGGGGCGTGGACGCGGAACACAGATACAGCCCCGGCACCGGCGTCGCGTACGGCACCCGCCGCGGCACCGGGCGGAAGTAGACCTGATCGAGCGTGTTCGCCCCGCCGGCGATGTCGCCGCCGACCAGGTTGGCGTCGTGCGCCTCCATCTGCGCGGTGCTCATCGTGTGGCGCGCGAGCACGCGGGCGCGGAAGCCGGGCGCGAACCGCTCGATCTGCGCCTCGATGCGCGGCAGCATGTCGACCGTCGATCCGTTCGGCACGTGGCAGTAGCCCCACAGCGTGTGGCACCCGGCCGGCGCGCGCGAGTCGTCGAACCGGCTCGGCTGTGAGACGAGGACGAGCGGGCGCTCCGCATGCTCGCCGCGCCACGGTGCGTCCTCGCTCGCGGCGATCTCGGCGAGCGAGCCGCCCAGGTGCAGTGTGCCGGCCCCGTGGCACGCGTCCCATCGCCACGGCACCGGCGCCGCGAGTGCCCAGTCCACCTTGAAGACGCCGGGCCCGTAGCGGAAGCGCTCGAGCGCGCGGCGGTAGCGCGGCGGCAGTCGATCGCCCGCGATGGCGAGCACCTGCCGCGGCGTCAGGTCGAGGAGCACGGCACGGGCGTGAGGCAGCTCGCCGAGCGACCGCACCGTGGTGCCGGTGACGATGCGCCCCCCGAGGTTCTGAAGGTATGCCGCGAGCGCGCCGGCGATGCGGCGCGACCCGCCGACCGGGATGGGCCAGCCGACGCGGTGCGCCGCCATCGCGAGCACGAGGCCGAACGCCGCGGTGCCGACCCGCGTAAGCGGCACCGTCGCGTGACCGGCGATCGCCGCGAACAGGGCGCGCGCGCCTTCGGTGCGAAAGCGGCGGCGCGCGAGTGACGCCGCCGGCTGCAGCGCCTGGAGGCCGAAGCGCGCGAGGAGAATTGGATCGACCGGCCAGTGCAGGGGTGCGAGCGCGTCGGCGGTGAGCGCGTCCCACTGCCGAACGAACGGCTCGATCAGCGCGCGGTAGCTCGCCCCGTCGCGTCCGAGCGCGCGCGCCGTCTCGTCCAGGTCGCGCATGAGCAGCGCCGGGGCCGCATCGTCGAGCGGATGGGCCAGCGCGACGGGCGGCTCGACCCACGCGAGTCCGTGCGCTTCGAGCGGCAGGGAGCGGAAGAAGGGCGATGCCGCGCCGAGCGGGTGGACGGCCGAGCAGACGTCGTGTACGAAGCCTGGCAGCGTGAGCGCCTCGGAGCGCAGGCCACCGCCGATCTCGTTCGCCGCCTCCAACACCAGCACGGAGCGCCCGGTCCGCGCGACGGTAATCGCGGCGGCCAGCCCGTTGGGGCCGGCGCCGACGACGACCGCATCATACGACTCCCGCCCTGCGTCTCGGCCAGCGTGGGCCCCACGATTCACGCGCGCCTCACTCCGCGAGGCGGACGACCTGATCGAGCGCGTCGTAGCCCTTGAGCCGGTACACGATCACCGCGATCACCCAGCTCACGGCGAAAATGCCGACGATCAAGTAGCCGAGGCGGCCGAAGTTTGAGGTCAGCGCGCCGATCTCGGCCCAGAACGCGCCGCGGAGCGCGAGCCGGTCGCCCACGAGCCCGAGCGCCTCGATGCCACCCACGAGGAGGGCGACGACGACCGAAACCGCGGTGATCGTGAGGTTGTAGTACAGCTTCCGGATCGGCTTCGTGAACGCCCAGCCGTACGCGCCGAGCATGAGGACGCTGTCGGCGGTGTCGACGAGCGACATCCCTGCCGTGAAGAGGGCAGGGAAGACGAGGATCGACCAGATCGGCATGCCCTGCGACGCCTCGGCGGCGGAGATGCCTAACAGGCCGATCTCGGTGGCGGTGTCGAACCCGAGGCCGAACAGAACGCCGAGCGGGTACATGTGCCAGCTCCGGCGGATCATGCCGAACAGCGGGCGGAAGATGCGCGCCAGCAGCTTGCCACCGGAGAGCAGCGCGTCCAGCTCCTCCTCGGCGTAGGCTCCGCCCGCCCGCACGCGGCGGAACGTGCGGTACGTGGCGGCGAGGATGAAGCAGTTCATCACCGCGATCGCGAGGAGGAAGGCGGCGGAGACCAGCGTGCCGATCGCGCCGCCCACGCTGCGGAAGGCGGCCAGCCGCCCGTTGAGCGCCGCGGCGGTGGCGGCGATCGCGACCGAGGCCACGACGACCACGGTCGAGTGGCCGAGCGAGAAGAAGAACCCCACCCCGACCGGCCGCTGCCCGTCCTGGACCAGTTTGCGCGTGACGTTGTCGATCGCCGCGATGTGGTCGGCGTCGAGCGCGTGGCGCAGCCCGAGGCCGTAGGCGAGCAGCGCGGTCCCGAGGAGCAGGGGGTATCCCCGGAACGCCACGAGCGCCCACGCCCACGCCCCGACGTTCGCGGCGGCGAGCACGAGGGAGATCGTCCGGATCCGCTCCCGTAGGCCATCCCGGCGGATCAGCATGGGGAAGACATACCGTCCGTCGCGGCGGCTGGCTAGAGCCTTCCTCGATCCTCGGCCTGCGGCAGCACGTGGGTAATCGGCTACGATGTCACGGTCCGCCAATCAGAGGTCACCTCGTGTTGCGAGCGTGTTGCGAGCACGCCGCCGGCTGACGCGGCCAGCACCGCACCCCGGAGTGCGACGTGGCTCTCATGCGCGCGGCGGCGGCAGGTGAGCGACACCCGCCGCCTGCTCATCGCCAGCGCCGTCGGCAGCCTGGTCGAGTGGTACGACTTCTTCGCCTTCGCCTCCGCGGCCGCGCTCGTCTTCGACCGCGCGTTCTTCCCGAAGGCCGACCCGCTCACGGGCACCCTCCTCGCCCTGATGACCTACGCCGTGGGCTTCGTCACCCGGCCGTTAGGCGGCGTGCTCTTCGGCACCCTCGGCGACCGGCGCGGGCGCAAGCGCGCCCTCGTCGCGAGCCTCGTCCTCATGGGCGCGGCAACGGTGGGCGTCGGGCTGCTGCCGACCTACGCCCAGGCCGGCCCGCTCGCCCCCGCGTTGCTCGTCCTGCTGCGGCTCCTGCAGGGCGTGGCCGTGGGCGGCGAGGTCGGCGGGGCGGTGCTGCTCGTCGCCGAATCGTTAGGCGCGGGCCGGCGCGGCGAGTGGGTCGCGTGGCCGCAGACCGGCGGGCCGGCGGGGAACGTCGCCGCGGCGGGGGTGCTCGCGCCCCTCGCCGTGTTCTGCGTGAAGGCCGGCGAGAACGCGCTCTTCTACGTCTTCACGACCTTCTTCGTGGTCTGGGCGACGAAGGCGCTGCACCGCCCGCGCGCGGTCGCGCTCACCGCCACGCTCGTCGCCTCCGCGGTCGAGGTGGGCGTGATCGTCCTCGCGGGCCGGTGGTCCGACCGGGTCGGGCGCCGCCCGGTCACGGCGATCGGCCTCGCCGCGTCGGCCGCGTGGGCCTTCGCCCTCTTCCGCCTCGGCGCCCCCGCCGGCCCCCTCGGCCTCACCCTCGTCGCGACGGCGGGCGGCGTCGCGCACGGCGTGGTCGTCGGCGGGATGTCGGCGTTCTTCGTCGAGCTGTTCCCGACGGCGGCGCGCTACACCGGCTTTTCGTTAGGCTACCAGCTCGCCTCGGTGGCCTCGGGGGCCGTCGCGCCGGTCGTCGGGGTCGCGCTGCTCGGCCGCTACGGCTCGACGGTGCCGGTGTCGTGCTACGCCGCGCCCATGACGGTGCCAGCGCTCGTCGCGCTCTGGCGCGCGCCCGAGACGTGTGGCCGAGTCCTCGACTGAGCGCGCCTACGCGTCGCCCCAGGGCGCGGCGCCCGGCGGTGGGAGGAACCGCCCCACGAGGTCCCAGTGCCAGGCGTTCCGCCGCTCGCCGGTGCGAGGGTCCTTGAGCGGCTTGAACTGCAGCCGGCGCGCGTCGAGGCCGAGAGCGTGGCCGTAGGCGAGGAGGGCGGCGCGGTCGGTCGAGACGAGGTGGGCCATGGGGGTGCCGCGCCAAATGTGGCGGTGGAGCCAGAGGCCGCCGGTCATGGCGTGCAGCATGCCGGCGCGGCGGGAACGGAATTCGAGGTAGGGGACGGAGGGCACGGAATGGGACGATGAGCGCGGGAGGCCCGGTGCGGCAGGGGCGGGTCGGGCGACGAGTCATCCGGGACGTCGCCCTTCGTGTACGTCGCACTTCGTAGCGGGACGTGCGCGATGGGCCGTCCACGGGTGTGGCAATCCGGGTCGGGCGACACGACACTGGCGATGCGAGTGGGGCGGCTCGCCGGGGGCGCACGGCGGGACGACGATGGCGGGGCCCCGACCCGCTCACGCCGCGTTCCTCCAATCAGGCACCCGACCCGCGTCGTGGCGGTCGTCACCCCTCCCCGGAGTGCCTCTCCCGTCGACGGGCCATCGCGTACCACCCGCTACGTGGGGCGAGTATACGAAGTGCGACGTCCCGAATGACTCGTCGCCCGACCCGCCCCTGCCGCCCCGGGTCTTACGATGCGCCGATTCCCCCCACCATCAACGGCGCACTCGTCGGCCGCACCGACCCCCCTTCCGGCTCTTCCGTCACCGCCGCGACCTGCATCTCCGCCTCCGGCGGCACCCGCAACACCGCCCGCACCCGTCCATCCGCCCCGGGCACGAACACCCCCAAACTCTGCGGCGTCCCCCCCCGCGGAATTCCCCACAGCTGGTACGTCCGCCCCTGCCGGGGCCGCGGCATCGCCGCCGCCGTCAGCACCACGATCCCGCGCCCCGGACTCCACAGCAGCCGCATCGCGGCCGGCTCGCCCGCCACCGCGAGCCGCGCGACCTTCACGTCGGGCGCGGTGAGCGCCCCGATCAGCGTGTCGGCCTGCGCTTCCACCCGGCGCGCGTCCGCGTCCGCCGCGGCGTGGCGGGCGTCGGCCTGCGCGACCCGCCGTAGCGTCGCGATCGCCTGCTGCCGCTCCGCGACGCGCACCTCGCGCTCGCGCGCCCACCCCGCGCCGAGCCCCGCCGCGAGCACGAGCGCCGCCGCCGCGGCGAGCCACGGCGTCCACGGCGTCGCCCGCCGCGCGGGCGCGACCGCCTGCATCGACGCCGTCGCCGTGCGCGCGCGGAGCGGCTGCTGGCGCGCGTCCAGCGGGCGCGCGCGCCCGCTCGCGCCCTGTGCGACCGCCTCGGTCACGATCCGCGCGCGCAGCGCCGGCGACGGCGCGGCCGCCGCGCCGCCGAGCCCCCTGGCGAGCAGCGTCGCCACCTCGCGGTGCGCCCGCACCTCCGACGCGCACTCCGCGCAGCCCGCGAGGTGCGCTTCGAACGCCCCCCGCTCGTCCGCGTCGAGCGCGCCGACCGCGTACGCCGCGGCGTCGTCCGCCCACTGGTCGCCCCCGGCGCGCGCCAGCACCTCGCGCCCGCCGCTCACGTCGCGTCCTCCCGGAGGAAGGGGCGGAGGGCCTCGCGCAGCTTGCCGAGTCCGGAGCGGATCCGCGTCTTGACCGTGCCTAACGGCTGCCCGAGCGTCGCCGCCACGTCGGCGTGCGACAGCCCGCCGAAGAACGCCAGCTCGATCGCGCGGCGCTGCGCCTCGGGCAGCGCGGCGAGCGAGCCCCGCACCGCCCGCGCCACCTCGGCCCGCTCGACCGCCGCGTCCGGCGCCTCCGCGCTGCCGCCTAACGGTACCGCGGCGGCCGCGCCCCCGTCTGCGGCCAGGGCGGCCGCGTCGTCGGCCGCGCGCTCCTCCAGCCGCGTGCGCCGGTTGCGCGCGCGCACGTGGTCCAGCGCGCGGGCGCGCGTGACCATCGTGACCCACGCCGCCACGCTCCCGCGCGCGGCGTCGTAGCGCCCGGCCGACCGCCAGAGCTGCGCGAACACCGCGGCCGTCACGTCGTCGGCCTCGTCCGCCGCCCCGCCCACGAGCGCGCGGGCGAACGCGTGCGCGTCCGCGCCGAACCGGTCGTAGAGCACGCCGAGCGCCGCCGCGTCCCCGGCCGCGACCCGCGCCACCAGGGCCGCGTCGGAGACCTCGGTCCCCCGCGCGCCGGCCGCTCGAGCGGCCGGCGGCTCCGGGGGCGGTGCAGGGTCGTCCGCACGGGCGGGGGTGGGGTGGAGGAGGAAACGATCAGTCACGAGGGGCGTGGGGGCGAAGGTCGCCGGAACATCACCCCCGTCGCGTCCGCGGGCAACGGCCGCGATCAGTGCCCCGCGGCGTCGAACAGCTTCGCGTACTGCCCGTAGCCCTCCGCACGCAGCCGGTCGGCGGGGACGAAGCGCAGCGCCGCGGAGTTCATGCAGTAGCGCAACCCCGTGGGCGCGGGCCCGTCGTCGAACACGTGGCCGAGGTGCGAATTGGCGTGCGCCGACCGCACTTCGGTGCGCGTCATGCCGAGCGTGTTGTCCGACGCCCGGCGCACGTTCGCCGGCTCCAGCGGCCGCGTGAAGCTCGGCCACCCCGTCCCCGACTCGAACTTGTCGCGGGAGCTGAACAGCGGCTCGCCGCTCACCACGTCGACGTAGATGCCGGCGCGGTGATTGTCCCAGTACGCGTTGCGGAACGGCGGCTCCGTCTCCGCGTCTTGCGTCACCGCGTACTGGAGCGGCGTGAGGCGGCGGCGGAGTGCGGTGGGGTCCGGCTTGGCGGACGCCATCGCGGACGCCGTCGTCGGCGGGTTCGCCGGCGGGTGGGCGTCGGCCTGTTGGGCACCGGCAGACGCGACGGCGAGACCCGTCGCCACCGTGAAGATCGTGAGTCGCATCGGCCGTGTGCTCAGAAGGTGAGATCCGCCCAGCGCGCCGCCTCGCGGCGCGCCAACCAGCACTACATCGCGGGCATGAGGACCTTGTCGACGACGTGGATCACGCCGTTGGACTGCCGCACGTCGTACGTCGAGATCTCGGCGACGTTCCCCTGCGCGTCCTTGAGCACGATGTTGCGCGGCCCGTTCATCATCGCCGTGAGCGTGCCGCCGCCGACGGTCGTGAGCTTCGCCTGCCCGCCGCCCGCGCGGATGGCGTTCATCAGCGCCGCGGCGTCCATGCTGCCCGCGACCACGTGGTAGGTGAGGATCTTCGTCAGCGCGGCCTTGTTCTCCGGCTTCACGAGATTCTCGACCGTGCCGGCCGGCAGCACCGCGAACGCCTCGTTGGTCGGCGCGAACACCGTGAACGGACCCTTGCCCTTCAGCGTCTCGACCAGCCCCGCCGCCTTCACCGCGGCGACGAGCGTCGTGTGGTCGGCCGAGTTGACGGCGTTGTCGACGATGTCCTTGGTGGGATACATGGCCTGGCCGCCGACCATGACCGTGCCGGGCGTCATTTGCGCCGGGGCCGCCATGCGGCCCTGCGCGGCGAGCGGCGCGGTGACGAGAGCCGCACCGACGGCGGCGCTGGAGAGGATGGACGTGAACCGCATGCGGAGCTCCTGGAATCGCGTGGTGTGAGGCCCGTCGTTGGCGGGCACACCAGGGCTACGCCGCCGCTCATCTGCTGGATTGCAGGCCCGCAGATGCTCACGCACACCCGCGCGCGGGCATCACCCCCGCGCGCGCGGGCAGCGCGCGGTGATGGTAGGCGATGGCGGCGACCCGGCGGCATCTACCCCCGCGCGCGCGGGCAGCGCCTTCGCGAGCGGCACGCGCGCCGCGGCCGCGCCCGGCCGCTCGGCGTCGACGTTGAGCGCGAATGCCCAATGCGCGCCCTCCGTCTCCACCCAGCCGACGTACCACCCGACGCGTGCGTCCGCGGGCACCGGACGCACCGAGCCGGGGCCGACGAGCCCCGTCTTCGCGTAGACCGCGCACGTCGCGCCGGCCTCGCGCAGCATCATCCCGCGCACGAGCAGCTGACTCCGATCCGACAGCGGCAACCGCCGCGCCGCGAGCCGGGCGAGGAAGTCGACCTGCTGCACCGCCGACGTGCGGAGCGCACCGTCGAGCCAGAAGTGGTCGACCCCACCCGACGGGTCGGCGTTGCCGTAGTCGAGGCGGCGGAGCCACGTGCGGTAGCGCGCCTCGCCGACCTGGCGCGCGACGATCTGGTAGATGGGCACGACGGACGCCGCGAGCGCGCCGGCGAAGGTGTACGCGCGGTTCCACGCCGCGATCGACGCGTCGGGCCACGTCTTCGGGAACCACTGCTGCTCGTCGCGCACGACCCCGAGTTCGAAGGCGAGCAGCGAGTTGGGGATCTTGAACGTGGACGCGGGCAGGTACGGCCGCCGCGCGCGCACCGGGTCCGACGCGGCGAGCGGGTACGCGTCGCGGTCGTAGACGTCGTGCGGCCCCCCGGCGCTGTCGGGGCGCCCGAGGCGGCGCAGCACGAACACGCCGCGCTGCCCGGCGGAATCGAACGCGGCGCCCCAGCCCGCCGTGTCCCGGGCGGACGCGTTAAGCGCCGACCGCGACGCGGCGGCGTGCGCGGGCGGCGGGTGCGGCGCGTTCACGCGTCGCCGCGCGGCCGCTCGCTCGTGAGGCCGAGCAGGTTGCCCTCGCTGTCGCGCACGAACGCCATCCACAGGTCGTGGCCCGGCATGCGCGCGATGCGATGCGGCGCGCCCGCCGACGCGGCCCCGCGCGCGACCACGGCCGCGTACGTCGCGTCGAGGTCCGCCGCGCGGTAGTAGATCACCGACGTGCCCGGCGGCGGCCCGCCGTCGCCCGACGCCTCGGCGCGGCTCAACATCAGCCGCACCCCGCCCGCGTCGAAGAAGGCGAGCGCGGGGGCGCCGTCGGGCCCGGGCGCGGCGAAGAGGAAGGGTAGGCCGAGCACGTCGCGGTAGAACGCGGTCGCACGCGCGATGTCGGCGACAACGATCGCGATCTGGCCGACGCCGGCGAGCGACGGGGCGGCGGGAGGGGCAGCGGCGGACATGGGAACCGGGGTGAAGGTGGGGGCGGATCAGCCGAGCCGCGCGAGTACGGCGTCGCGGTAGGTGCGGCTCAGCGTGACCCTCGCGCCGCTCCGGATGGTGAGCAAGTAATCCCCACTCGGCAGCGGCCGCAGCTCCCGCACGCGAGCGAGGTTGACCAAAGCCGAGCGGTGGACGCGGGCGAAGCGGGCGGGGTCGAGCCGGGCCTCGAGCGACTTGAGCGGCTCGCGAAGCAGCCCCGAGCCGTCGGCCGCATGCACGGCCACGTCGTTGTCGGCGGCCTCGATCCACTCGACCTCCGCGACGGCGATCACACGCGCGCCCCGCGCGACGCCGACGACGAGCTGCTCCGCCCAGCGCGCCCGCGGTGCCGCAGCCGCGGGGACGACTGCGGGCGCGAGCCGCGCGACGATCTCGGCGTAGAGCGGCGGGTGTGGCGGCAACGGGGCGGGCTCCGGGGAAGCGATGGCCGGAGGGTGCGCGCCGCGGGCGGCAGCCGGAAGGGCGCGTGGGGCGAGGCGAGGACGGCAGGGGTGATACGGCAGGAAGGGCAAGATCAACCATCCCTGTCTCCTGCCGTATCACCCCTGCCGTCGTATCCCCTGCCGGAGTATCCCCAGAGGGTTCATCCCCTGCGGTCGTATCCCCTGCCCGTCACGGCCCCGAGCACCAACAACCCGACCCCGCCGACCCCCAAAAACACCCAATCATACACCGGGACATGCATCGGCATATCCACCACATGATGCAACTGCAACAAATGGTGATCGATCACGCCTTCGACGAGGTTGAACAGCCCCCACCCCATCACGAGCTGCCCCACGAACCGCCGCCCGTCCGGCAGCGCCCCCCGCCGTCCCGCCGCCCACAGCAGCCACACCCCCGCCAGCACGATCGCCCACGATCCCGCGTCAAAGAACCCGTCCGCGGTCATGTTCGTGCGCATCGCCGCCATCGACGTCGGCGGGACGCGGGCCGAGAGCATGTTGTGCCACTGCAGGACCTGGTGCAGCAGCCACCCGTCGACCAGCCCGCCGAGCCCGACCCCGAGAACGAGGCCGGGCGCGACCGAGCTGGTCTGACGGGCGCCGGCGGTCACGCCTCGCCGGTGATCGCGTGCTCGATGGCGCCGAGGACGTAGTTGCCGAGGTCGTCCTTCGCGGCCTCCTCCTGCAGCTCGGGCGGCGGGACCTCGTACTTAGGCTTGCCGTCGGTATCGAACACGAGTCCTGCCTCCCGAAGATGGTGGAGCGGGGCGCCGGCCGGCGGTTAGACCGGTCGGCGTCGGGCGGGTCGGTTTGTACGCCGCCCGGTCTTTAGGCCGACCGGCCGGCCGCGCGCTTGGCGCCGCCCTTCGCGGCGCTCTTGGACACGCCCTTGGACGCGCCCTTTGCGGCCGTCTTACCCGCGGACTTCGCGGCCCCCTTCGACGCCGTCTTGCCGGCGGCCTTGGTCGCCGCCTTGCCCGCCGACTTCCCGGCCGACTTGGACGCGCCCTTGGCCGCGGGCCGGGGCTCGGGCGCGAGCGACGGGTTGGCGCGGCGGTGCTTCTTCAGCTCGTTGATGAGCCGGTCGAGGACGCCGGCGGTCCCCTCCCCCCCCGCGCGCTCGCGGGCCATGAACTCGGCGGCGTTCTTACTGATCCAGACCGTGGTCTGGTCGGCGCGGTACTTGGAGTAGCGGTCGGCGCTCGGCATGGCGGACTCCCGGGTGCGTGGGTTCGCGTTAGGACAGATTCCTAACGTCCGGGAAAGTGTGCGAATGGGGTGCATTCCGCAACCATCGCCTAACATGGGCGCCCAACGGACCCGCCCAACGGGGGCGCCCAACGCCCGCCCAACGCCCGCCGGCCGGCGCCCCGGGGCGCCGTGGCCCGAACGTTCGCCGAAGGTGCGCGCCGAACACGCGGGGCGGGCGGGGCCGCGGCCGCGGGCGGCCGACACTCCTCCGAATGACCAAACTCCTCGGGACGGCCGGCGCGTTCGTCGGCAGCACGGTCGGCTGGGACCTCGGCGAGAACGCCGGCCTCTTCGCCGCCTTCGTCGTCAGCATGGTCGGCACCGGCGTCGGCCTCTACCTCGGCCGGCGCCTCGCCCGCGGCCTCGGCGGCTGAGGGGCGGGCGGCGCCCCTCAGCCCCCCTCGGTCACACCGCCTCGGAGAGGCTCGTGAACTCGAAGTCCCGCACCTTGAGACTCGGCATCACCACGTCGCCGCCCTGCTCGGTGCCCGCCAGCCGCTCCGCGCGGCCGAGCGCCTCGAGGTTGTTGAGCATGAAGAGGGGGCTCTCGTTGAAGCGGAAGTTGCGGAGCGCCTTCGTAATCTTGCCGTTCTCGACGAGGAACGTCCCGTCGCGCGTGAGGCCCGTGTAGAGGATCGTCCGCGGGTCGACCTCGCGCAGGTACCAGAGCCGCGTCACGAGCACGCCGCGCGGCGTGCCCTTCAGGAGGTCGTCCACCGACTGCGTCCCGCCCGCCATCTTGAGCGAGCTCGGCGCGCCCGTGGCCGCCTTGCCCTGCTTCTTGGCCCAGAAGCGCGAGTAGTAGAGCTGCTTGAGCACGCCGGCCTCGATCCACACCTGGCGGCCTAACGGCAGCCCGTCGCCGTCCCACGGCCGCGCGAGGAGCTGCGGGTCGGCCGGGTCGGAGAACAGGGTGACGCGCTCGTCGGCCACCTTCTGCCCGATCTTGTTGCCGCCGCCCTGCTTGACGAACGGGGAGCGGCCCTCGTCCGCCTCGCGCGCGCCGGCGTAGTTGCCGACGAGCTGGACGAGGTCGCCCACGGCCTGCGGCTCGAGGATCACCGTGTAGCGCCCGGGCTCGATCGCCACCGGGTTGCGCGACAGACGCGCCTTGGTCGTCGCCCGCTCGGCCAGCGCGGCCACGTCCACCTGCGACCAGTCGGGGTGGTCGGCCGCGGCCCAGCCCGAGCCCGTGCCGTCGGTGCTGCGCACGGTGAGCGTGTAGTTGCTCGACGTCCGCCGGTGGTAGGCGAACAGGCCCGCTTTGTTGCCTAACGCAGACGCGCTCACCCCCGCCTCCAGGTAGCCGGCGGCCGTCAGGTCGCCCGCGGCGCGCGTCAGCTTCAGGGCGGCGAGGGCGGCCCGCGCGCGGTCCCCGGGGGTGAGCGCGGCCGTGCTCTCGAAGTAGGACTCGACCGGCACGTACTGCTGCGGCCCCAGCGCGGGCATCGCCTCGGGGTCGTCGGGCGCGAGGCGCGCGACGCGCTCGCTCTGCTCCACCGCGCGGCGGATCGACTCGTCCGAGAGGTCGTTGGTCGTCACGACCGCGTGCTTCGGGCCGAAGCTCGACTGCACGGCGAGCTGCGCGTCGGTCCGCGACCCCGACGTCGACATCTGGTTGGCCGCGAAGCGCACGTTCCCGCTGGAGCCCGAGTTCAACTGCACCTCGACGCCGTCGGCCTTGCTCAGCGCGACGGCCTTGGCGACGAGCGCCTGCGCCTCGTCCCGCGTCAGAACCCCCGGTCGCGCGGGCATCACGCCTTCCTCCCGGTGTTGATGACGTTGACGTTGCGGAAGCGCGCGGCCGGCGCGCCGTGGCTCACCGCGTTGCTCTGGCCCGGCTGCCCCTTGCCGTCGAAGAAGCTCCCGCCGAGCTGGTAGGAACGCTGACCGCCGATCATGTCCATGCTGTTCCAGAAGTCGGGGGTGCGGATCTGGTAGGCGACGTCCTTGAGCATGCCGGCGACCTTGCCGCCCTTGATCTCGTAGAACGTCTGCCCGCCGAACTGCGCGTTGTAGCGCTGCTGGTCGATGCTGAAGCTGCCGTCGCCGACGATGAGGATGCCGCGGTCGGTGGCCGCGACGAGGTCGTCGCGCGTGAGGTCCTTCTCGCCCGGCAGCAGGCTCACGTTGGGCATCCGCTGGAACTGCACGTTGTCCCACCCCTGCGCGTACGAGCAGCCGTGGCTCCGCACGGGGCGCCCCTCCTTGTCGTACCACCAGCGCAGCCACGGCGCCTGCTCCCTGGTGGTCTGGTAGTCGTTCAGCACGCCGTTCTTGATGAGGAGGAAGGTGTCGGGCTTCACGCCGTCGTCGTCGTAGCCGATGCTCGACAGGCCGCCCGGCTGCGAGCGGTCGCCCTGGATGTTCATCAGCGGCTGCCCGTACTTGAGCTGGCCCAACATCTTTTCCGGCGGCGAGACGAAGCTCGTGCCCGCGTAGTTGGCCTCGTAGCCCATCGCGCGGTCGAGCTCCGTGGGGTGGCCGATCGACTCGTGGATCGTGAGCCAGATGTTGCTCGGGTCGAGCACGAGGTCGTACCGGCCGACGTCGACGGGCTTCGCGGTGAGCTTCGCGGCCGCGTCTTCCCCCCACTGCGCCGCGTGGCCGGCGAGGTCGCTCGCCTCGACGTACTCCCACCCGCGCCCGGCGGGCTGCACGACGTTGCCGCGGGTCTGGAAGTCGGTGAACGTCGCGTTGACCGCCGTGATCTGCATGAGCGGCCACGACCGGATCACGTCCTGCCGGACGACCGAGCCGTCGGTGTTGGCGTAGTTGCGCTCGTCCTTGACGAAAAAGAGCCCGGAGAAGACGAATTTCACGTTCTTCGCCTTGAGCGCCTCCTTGTTGGCGCGCAGCAGCAGGTCGGCCTTCTGCTCGACCGGCACGTCCCACGGGTCCTTCTCGGCCGCGTTCTTCCACGTCACGTCGGCGTAGACCGGCGACGGGAGCCACTCGACGGCGCGGTCGCGGGCGAGGCGGCTGGCCTTGGCGATCGCGGCGGCCTCGCGCGCGGCGCCGGCGGCGCCGTCGGCGGTGAGGACGCGCGTCGCCGCGAAGCCCCAGGTGCCGTCGACGAGCGCGCGCACGCCGATGCCTAACGTGTCGGTGTCGACGACGTTCTGGATCTGCTGCTCGCGGGTGAAGACGAAGTTCTGCCGCTGGCGGCCGACGCGGACGTCGGCGTAGCTCGCCCCGGCGGCCTTGGCCGCGGTCAGCGCGGCGGCCATGAGGGCCTTCGTGGCCGCGGGATCGGCGAAGGTGTCGAGCGCGCGGCCGGTGGGGGCCGGGGCGGCCGAGAGGAGGCGGGGGACGGCGCCCAGCGCGCCGCCCGCGGTGGCGAGGGTGCCGAGCGCGAGGCCGCTCTGGCGGAGGAAGTCGCGTCGTGAGGTCATCGGGGAAGGAAAGGGTGTGCTCGGCGTACGGTGCGGGGCGGGACGGCGTTTCGCAGGGGCCCGGGATCGTCGCGCCCCCTGCGGTTCCGCGCTCGCTGGTGTCGTGTCAAGAATCAGTACGCTAAAAAGATGCGGAGGACGGTAGACCTCCAGTCCCTTCTTCTGGCCGCGGGGTCGTCCGCCCGTAGCGTCGCGGGCACGTTCGTCATCCGGCCCCTACCCCCAGCGGTCCCCGATGTCCCCCCGCCTCGCGTCCCGCACGGCCGTCCTGTGGAACGCCGTCGCGCTCTGCGCCGCGCTCGGTGCCCTTCCCGCCGCCTCCGCTCGCGCCCCGACAGAGTCCACGGCCGGCGCCACATCCGCGCCGGCACACGATTACGGAGCGCTGGCCCGGCGCATCGTCACCAGCACGGCGGGGATCAAGCCCGGCGAGGTCGTCGTGATCACGGGCGGCCAGCACACGATTCCGCTCATGGAGGCGCTCGCCGTCGTGGAGACGAAGGGCGCGCAATACTGGCCGGCGGACGCGGCCGGGATGGTGAGCCTCGGCGTCGGCAGCAACGAGCTCTACGGCGGCGAGAACAAGACGCAGGGCAGCTACGGGTTCGCGATCCCGCACGCGACGGTCGCCATCGACGGCAGGACCGTCGTCCGCGACGGGCGCCTGCTGTTCGGCCAGGGCGCGGCCGCCGCCGGGACACGTTAGGCATCACGTTAGGCGGCGCCGCGCAGCCGCCGGCTCGCGACCTCCGCCGTCAGGGCGGCGAGGGCGAGCGGGACCAGCACGGCGTCGGGGACCGAACCGCGCTCGTGCGGCGCGCCGGCCTCGCGCGCCGGCTCGGTCGCCGCGGACGGCGGGCCGAGCGCGGCGATGGTGGCCGCGAGCGGCGCGGGGTCGGACGCGGGCGCGGCGAGCAGCGTCCCCGCTTCCGCGGGGATGACAGGCGTGGCGCTCGTGTCCGCGCGCGGCGCGCCGGCGTACGCGGCGGCCGCGACCACCTGCGCCCACCACGCGCGGTGCGCGGCGGGCGCCGCGTCGTCCGCCCGCAGGCGTCGGCGCCACGTCGCCTCGTCGGCGATCTGCACGACGCGCCCGGCCCCCACGCGCCGTGCGGCGGCGACGAGGGCGCGCGTGCCCCCGACCGTGCGCGAGGCCAGCGGGACGGCGTCGTCGCGCGGGCGCTCCAGCGGGCGGAGGGTGCCCGCGCTCTCGTCGACGGCGGTGAGCGCGGGCGTCGCGGGCGCGAGCGCGGCGAGGCCGGGCGCGAGCGCGGCCTCGCCGGCGAGCACGAGGCCGCCGCCGCTCCGCACGTAGCGGGCGAGGGCGGGCGCGAGCGGCGCGGCGCTGGAATCGAGCGCCACGACGACTGCCACCGCGCTCGTGTCCAGGTGGGGGACCGGCGCGGCAGAATCCCCGCCCACCACCACCCCGGGCGCCACGGTGAACCCGGTCCGCACGGTCCAGCCCCGCTCCTGCAGCGCGGCGGCGGTGAACTTCCCCTCCCACCCGGCGCGCCCGACCACGAGCGCGGCGCCGAGCCGCGGCGCGGCGGCGGGCGGACCCACGCGGGCCACCGCACCGTCCACGCGCACCGCGAGCCCGGGACCGGCGTCCGTCAGCCGGAACATCGCGCCGCCGGACGCCGCGCGCGCGCTGTCGAGCAGACCAAGAGCGTCGGCAACAACGACGCCCGCGCCGTCGGGCGCGACCACGTCCGCGCGCGCGCCGCCCGCGGGATCGGCCACCCGCTCCACATTCGCGGCGAGCGCGGGCGCGCGCGCGGCGTGCCACGTCACCCGCGTCCCGGCCGCCGCGAGCGCGGCGAGCCAGGCGCGCGTCGTCGCGTCGGGCAGCGTGTCGAGGGCGGCGTGCGCGGCGGGCACGGGCGCGGCCGTCCAGCGCGCGAGCGCGCCGGGGAGCGCGCGCGTGTCGACGCGCTCGGGCGCCGGCGCCCGTGCGGGCGCGGGGTGCACCCGCTGCCACGCCGCCAGCGCGAGGGCGGCGACGGCCACGGCGCGGAGCGCGTGCTCCGCCGATCGCCGCCCGCGATCACCGCGTGAGCGCATACGTCGCGATGTTCACGAAAAACCGCGTGTTGTCCACGCTCTGGAAGCGCTTGTTGTCGGGGTGGTAGCCCCACTCCGAGCTGTAGTCCTTGTTGCTATAGAGCACCGCCACCCGCCCGCCGCGCATCACCGCGCGCAGGTGTTTGTGCACGAGGTTGTCCCCCCACCCGTTCAGCTCGTGGCTCGTCGTCGGCGGGCCGTCCGGGAACTGGAAGAAGGCGCGGTAGAGGGCGTGGTCGTTGGGCAGGTCGACCATCGGGCCCAACGAGCGCTCCAGCTCCTCGGTGCACGACTTGTGGAACACACCGTCGACGTCGTGGTTGTGGTCGTCGGCGAAGAGGAAGCCGCCGCGGTCGACCCACGCGCGCAGCGTGCGCCGTTCCGCCTCGGAGAAGCGCACCGGCAGGTGCCCCGTCAGGTAGGCGAACGGGTACCCGAAGAGCGACGCCGAGGCGAGCGGGACGACCACGCCGCTCGGCGCCACGCGGAGCGCCGTGTAGCGGGCGAGGGTGTCGATCAGGTTGGCGGGGACGAGCGGCGCGGCGTCCCAGTCGCCGCTCTCGTACTGCACCGTGGCGAAGGTGAAGTCGGGCGGGGGCGCGGGGGCCCGTACGGTCGACCTCACGGGCGGAGGTCCTGCCAGCCCGCCGTCCACGCGCCCGCCCCGGGCGCGGCCGGCGCCGTGGGGCCGAGTGCGGCACGGCGCGCACGGGCGAGCGGGGCGGTCGCGTCGTCGCCGCGGGTGAGAGCCGAGAGCGCGTCGCCGAGCGCTGCGGCGAGGGCGGGGGCGGTGCCTAACGCATTCACGCGCAGGAGGGCGAGCGTGTCGGACGCGGCGGCGCGCGCCGCGGGCCGGCCGGCGGCGAGCACGGCGAGCGCGCGGTCGAGCGTACCCGTCCGGGCACGCGCGGCGGGGTCGAGCGGTGGGTAGAGCGCGGCCGCCCCGACGTCGCGCGGAGCGGGGTGGAGCGTGTCGCCGCGCACGTGCCCCGCACCCCGCACCTTCGCGAGGTCGACGACCACGGTCGGCGGGCGACCACGCAGGTAGAGGCGCTCCGCCTGCCGCGCCCGCTCGAGCGCGGCGATCGCGCGGTGCATCGGCGCGAGGGCGCGGCGCGGCTCGCCGATTTCGAGTGCACGGCCCGCGTCCCACATCGCGTTGTACGCCTCGAGCAGCGGCCGGTTGACCGCGGTCACCGGCGTCTCGGCTTCATCCCCCTCCAGCGCCCCGCCCGCGCCCGCGCCGGTCGCGCGGCTCGCCTCGGCCAGCAGTTCCTGCGGGGTGAGCTTGCCACGCCGCTCGGAGGCGTCCTCGCTGCCCTGCGATTCTTCCCCGCTCGGGTGATCGCCGAGCCGGCTGAAGACCGCGTCGCCCACGCGGCGCCGGAGCCGCGCCTGATCGCCGCCGATCCGCCGCGATTCGTCCACGACGAGCGCACGGGCGAGCGGTGCGCGGCGCGACTCGGCGCGCGCGACCAGGGCCTCGGTGAGCTGCAGGAGCATGCGCTGGCCGAACGCGCTCGTGTCGGCCTCGGGCGGCGGCGCACCCTCGACGGCGACCGAGTCGTACTCGCCCGCGCGTGCGACGCGGAGGGCGCGCGTCTCCGAGGCGCCGGGCGCGGCGCCCGGACGCGCGTCGCGGGCGAGGGCGCGCACGTGCACGACGTCGCCCGGCTTGAGCGCGAGCGCGGCGAGGTCGAGCGCAGTACCCAACGTGCCGTCGCGCGCGCCGCCGAAGGTCACCGCGCCGACGCGGCCGGTGCGAAAGGTGAAGTTCTCCCCTTCGCCCGAGCTCACGACATACTCGAACGCGCCGTCGACGAGGCCGAGGTCGTCGTCGGCGCGGGCGCGGAGGGCGACCGTGCCCTGCGCGGCGCGCACCAGGGTGTCGCGCGTGGGGGCGAGGAGCGCGACGCGAGGTGGCAGGTCGGGGCGCGGATCGAGCACGATGACGCGGTCGCGTCGCGGGCCGGCGAGGCGGAGGGCGACGGGCGCGCCCGGCAGCGCGAGCGCGACGCGCCAGCGCCCGCTGCCGGAGGCGCGCACGGTGAGCGGTGTGGGCGCGGGCGTCGCGCCGGCCGGTCCGGCGCTCGGCGCTGCCGGGGGCGGTGCCGCGGCGACGAGCGATGCCCGCACCCGCGCCGCGTCCCCCATCCCCTCCACCACGAGCGCGCTGCCGACGAGCGCCGCGACCGCGGGCGGATCGTCGAGCGTCCGGGCGGGTTGCCGGGCGTAGGCGGGCGGGGTCACCATCGCGCGCACGTGCGCGAGCGGGTCGGCGCCCGGCGCAGGCATCAGCGCGGCCGCGCCCGCCGACGCCATCGACTCGCCGGGGCCCGCGCGACGTCCGGTCGCGGGCGCGACGTGGGCAGCGACGAGGAGCGCAATGCTGCCGAGCAGCGCCGCGATCGGGCGCACGAGGGCGCGCCGGGCAGCGAGGCGGAGCGCGTCGTCCCACCGTGCGCCGCGCACGCGCTCGGCGAGCGCGCGCGCGACGGGCGCCGGGAGCTCGGCCGCCGTCGGCCCCACGTCGGCGAGGGTCACCAGCGCGTAGCGGAGCGCGGGCACGCGCGCCTCCACCCAGAGCGCGACCGCGGCGAGCGTCCACCCGCGCCAGGGGCGCGCGACCGTCGCGAGTCCCGCCGCGACGACCCCGACCGCAACGAACGCGGGCAGCGCGCGGGGCAACCTCCACCCGGTGCGGGCGGCAATGGCCGACGCGAGGGCACACGCCATCAACCCCGCGGCGACCCAGAGCGCGGCGCGCCCGACCGCGATGGCGCGCAGCACTCGGCGCGTCGCCCGCAGCCGGTCCGCGGTGGCCGTGCGCGCCCGGTCCGATGAGGTGTCCGCGGTCATGCCGCCTCTGCCTGAGGGGTGCGAGGCGGTCCCCCGATCTCGACCGGCGCTGCCGCCTGCCCACGTTCGCCGTCCTGGTCGGCCCGGCGCCCGAGCATCCGGCGAAGTGGCAGCTCCAACACCAAGAGCGCCGCTGCGAGGGCGAGGAGCGCCGCGCCGAGCGGGTCGGGCGCGTACGTGGATCGGGGCACGCGGAGCGGAGCCGCCGCGAGGAGCGGGCCTGTGCCGGCCAGGCGCGCGAGGTCGGCGGGCGCGAGCGGCGTGCGATCACGCCGCGGGCCACACGCACCGAGCAGGGTGGGGAGGAGCGCACCGAACCCCGGACGAAGCGCGGCGTCGCCCGTTTGCGGCACGCGCACGCCGACCGTGCGCACACACCCACCTCCCGTCCAGCGCTCGACTGCGGCTGGTGTCCCGTCGGCCCAGCGGGCGACCGCGCGCGCGCCAACACCTGGCCTCGACAGCCAGGCGCCAGTATCGCGCCCGAACGGGCCGACCGCGACTCGCCCGCCCGCTACGACCGCCCCAGCGTTTCCCGCGCCCGCCGCCGCGCCACGCGCCGGCCACACGACGAGCACGTGGCCGGGTGCGGTCGCCCAAGTACGGTCCGCGTCCGTTGGTGCCGCGCGCACCACTCGCACGGGTGACGCGTCGTCACGCCCCACGCCCGCCAGCGCGAGCGCGGCGGCAAGCGCATCGTCGGCCGGCCCGCCGCGCAGGGCCACCGTCGAGCGCGCCCGCATCGGGCGCGCCCGAGCGCCGCGCGAGGCTGCGGCCGTCCCCGAGTCCCGCGCCGCGGCGGAGGATGCGCTGACCCGGACGAGTCGCGCCCGCCCCGCCCACGTGCCGCGCACCGCCGCCGACGCCGCGTCGACCGCGTCGCGGGCGAATGGCGAGATGATCACCAACTCGACCGAGTCCGCGCCCGCGGCCACCAACGGCGCCGACCGCCGCGCCGCGACGAGCGCGGCGGAGAGCGACGCGGGCGCGTCCGCTACCGAGTCGGGCGCTGCGGCGGCGAGCGTCGAATCGAGGGCGCCACGCGGCGCGGCAGAATCGGCCGCCAAGGACGGCCGCCCTGCCGGAACCAGCAGCGCCGCCCGTGGCACCGCGGCAAACGCCACGACCGCATCGCCAGACCCGACGAGCGCACGCACGCTATCACCCACCGCCGCACGGACCGACCGGTCCGACATGTCCGCCAGCACCACCCGCGCAATACGACGCCGCTCGGGCTCGCGCACCGGCCGCGCGAGCGCGACGCCGGCGAGAAGGACCGCCAACACGCGGAGCGCCAGCAACCACCGGTCCGCCATCCGCCCGAGGCGTTGGACCACCCGCGGCGCCCGGTCCGGCGCGAACCGCGCCGTCGGCAGCCACGCCGGGCGCGGCCGCCCCACGGTGATCGCGTGCAGCAGCAGGAGCGCCCCCGCCACCACCGCCCCGAGCGCCACCCCCCACGGCGCGAGCAACCCGACGCCGTTCACGCCGTCACGCCCTCGCCCCCCTGCGCGACGCGCCGCACCGCCCGCACCGCTGGCTCGTCCGCCCGTACGAGCGTGTACGCCGCCCCCGCGTCCCGCCACGTGCGCGCGAGCGCCGTGCGCCACTCCGCGAACTGTGCTACGTACTCTGCCCGCGCCCCGGCGTCCAACGATCGGCGCACCCGCGCGTCCTCGGGATCGACGGCGATCCGGAGCCCCACGGGTGGGTCCAACTCCTCCGCCGCGACCACGTGCACGGCGTACACCTCCCCCCCGCCTCCCGCGTGCGCCGCGGCGGCCTGCTGCGTCCCCGCGAGGTCACCTTCGAGAAAGTCGCCGATCAGCACCAACCGCGTCCCCGCTCCGCCCGGCACCCGCGCCACGAGCGGCGCGAGCCCCCCGTCCCCCGTCGGCACCGTCGCGTCGAGCGCGCGCGCCAGCTCGAACACGACGCCGCGCCGCGACCGCGGCGCTAACACTCGCACCCCCGTCCCGTCCGCAACGACGAGCCCCACCGGGTCCCCGGCCGCGTGCGCCACCGCCGCGAGCCCGACGGCGATCGCGGACGCCGCGCGCCACTTGGCATGTAACTGCGGGGCGTGCAGCCGCCCGGCGCCCCCGCGCGCCGTCTCCGCGTCCGGGTACGCCATCGACGCACTCGCGTCCACCACGCAGACGGTGGGCAGCAGCGCGTGGTCATCTGCCAGCCGCACGTACGCCCGGTCGCTCCGTGCCAGCAGCCGCCAGTCGAGCCGCCGCGGATCATCCCCCTGCCGGTACGCCCGGTACTCGCTGAACTCCCCGCCCGGCCCGCGCAACCGCGCGGGATGCGCCCCCGGCAGCACTCCGGGCACGCGCCGCCTCGCCGGCCAGCGCACGCCGCGAAGTTGGTCGAGCAGAGGAGCGTACGTCATGCGGTCGTCGCGCCCCGCGTCGGCGCCGGCCGCGCCGCGAGGTTCCACCCCGACACCGCATGTCCCATCACCACGGACAGAAGGTCCCTCGTCGCTCCGCTCCTCGGGACGACAGGACCGCTCACACCCGGATGCCCGAACTCGGCACCGCGACGCCGTCGAGCACCGCCGCGACGATCTGCTCCGCGTCCACCCCCTCGGCCTCTGCCGCGAACGTCGGCAGCACGCGGTGCCGCAGCACCGGTGCCGCCACGCGCCGCACGTCCTCCGGCGCGACCGCGAACCGGCCCGCGAGGAGCGCGTGCGCCTTCGCGCCCAACACGAGCGCCTGCCCCGCCCGCGGCCCCGCCCCCCACCGCACCGCGCGCCGCACGATCGCCGGCGCCCCCGCGTCGTCCGGCCGCGTCGCGCGCACCAGCGACGCCGCGTAGCGCAGCACCGGCTCGCTCGCCGCGACGCCCCGCGCCAGCCGCTGCAGTGCCAGCGTCTGCTCCGCGTCGAGTACGGAGTCGAGCGGCGGCGCCGCCGCGCCCGTCGTCGCGCGCAGGATCGCCACCTCGGCCTCCGCGTCCGGGTAGCCGACCCGCACGTCGAAGAGAAAGCGGTCGAGCTGCGCCTCGGGCAGCGGGTACGTGCCCTCTTGCTCGATCGGGTTCTGCGTGGCGAGCACGAAGAACGGCTCCGGCAGTCGCATCGTACGCCCCGCCGCGCTCACCGCGTGCTCCTGCATCGCCTCGAGCAAGGCGGCCTGGGTGCGCGGCGGCGCGCGGTTGATCTCGTCGGCCAGCACGATGTTCGCGAACACCGGCCCCTCGACGAAGCGGAACGCGCGGTGCCCCGTGGCCGTGTCTTCTTCCAGCACCTCGGTCCCGGTGATGTCGCTCGGCACGAGGTCCGGGGTGAACTGGATCCGCCGGAACGCCAGCCGCATCGCCTCGGCCACGCTCTTCACGAGCAGCGTCTTCGCCAGCCCCGGCACCCCGACGAGCCGCGCGTGCCCCCCCGCGACGATCGCGAGCAGGATCTCCTCCACCACGCCCTCCTGCCCGACGACGCGCCGCGCGAGCTGCGTGCGGAGCGCGCCGGCCGCCGCGAGCAGCGCGTCGGCGCGGGCATAGTCGTGGTCTTCGGCGGCGTCGAGCGACGGGACGTTAAGCGGCGCGGGGACGGCGGGATGGGTCGCGGCAGTCACGCGGGGATGGTAGGAGGTCAGGGCTGCGGGATCACGCCCTTGAACAGCTCCGCGACCGCGACGCGGAAGTCGGGGAGCACGGGCGCGCCGTCGAGCGTCGCGCCCCAGGGTACCCAGCGTATTGGCTGCCCCACTGCGTGCACCTCCACCCCGCGCCGACGCGGGTCCACGACCCAGGCCAGTTCCGTCCCGCCTGCGAAGTAATCGTCGAGCTTCTCCATCACGTCCGAGTGGCGCTCACTCGGCGACAGCACCTCGACCACGAGGTCCGGTGCGATCGGAATCCACCCCTCGGGCAGCGTCTCCGCCGGCAGTCGCCCCGCGCGCACGAATGCGGCGTCCGGCGAGCGGACGACGTCGTCTTCCGGCGGGAGCGCGAAACCTCCACCATCGGGAAAGCACTCCCCCAATGCGCGCGACTCGACGTGCGCGTCGAGCACGCGGAAGACGTTGCGTGCGATGCGCAAATGCCGGCCGTTCGCGGGGGACAAAACGCGCACCTCCCCGTGCACAAGTTCGGACGGCCCGTTGGCCGCCGGGTGGTTGTAGAACTCCGCCGCGGTGATCCGCTCGGTGCCGACGGCCGTCGTCATATACGCCTCCGTGTGCGGGTGCCTGTCGACGCAAGGTAGCGCCGAGCCGGCAGGGGGCGCCGAGCCGACGCGGGCCCGCTCACCCCGGAGGCCCGCCCCCGCCGCCGGGCTGCTGCTGGGGCGTGTCGTCCGTGCGCGGCCGGAAGTTGGGCGCCTTGCCGAACGTGTAGTTGTAGCTGATCCCGAGCGACCGCATCCCCGGGTGCTGATCCGTCGTCTGCACGAACGTTCCGTTCACGGTGCGAAAGCCCCAGCCCATCGTGTTGAACGGGTCCTGCGCGCGCAGCGTGAGCGACGACTGGTCGCCGCGGAGCTTCTGCTTGAGCGCGAACGTGCTCATCGCGAAGCGGTTCATCCGCCCCCCCTCGGTGGCCATCGCCGCGCGGTAGAACGCGAACGCCTGCAGGTCGAGCGACGGCGTGAGCTTGTACGTGCCGTTGCCGCGCGCCGTCCACCCCGTGCCGCGGAACGACACGTCGGGCGTCACGTTGTGCGCGTCCGTCGACACGCCGAACACGCTCCCCCCGCCGAACGCCGTGAACCGCCCGAGCCGGAGCGACAGGTTGACGTCCGTGCCGTACGAGTTCGTGAGCGCCACGTTGGCGAACGTCGCGCGCGTGATCCCCGCCGTGTCGACGGTGCGGATGAAGCGCACCGCCTGCGGCGTACGCCGGTAATACGGGCTCAACTGCACCGAACCCTTGGAGAACGAGCGCTGGTAGCCGAGCTCGTACGAGTCGGTGTACTCCGGGCGGAGCGCCGGGTTGCCCTGGAAGATGTTGAACGCGTCGCTACGCTGCACGAACGGGTTGAGCTGCTGCGGGTCGGGGCGCGAGATGCGCCGCGAGTAGCTCGCCTTGACCTGCTGCGTCGGGTCGAGGTTGTAGGCGACGAGCGCGCTCGGGAACGCGCTCTTGTAGCCGTTGTCGAACCGCTGCTGCCCGGACGTGGTGGCGCCCCCGGCCGTGACGCCGGCGCCTGCCGCGTCGGGCGCGGCGAGGTCGAAGTGCGTCGTCGCCTGCTCCAGCCGCAGCCCGCCCTGCAGCTCGAACGCGCCCGCCTTCCGCGTCAGCACGCCGTACAGCGACTCGACGTTCTCGTGGTAGGTGAACGCGTTCCCTTGCCCCGGGACGTCCACGTATCCCGCGCCCGAGTCGACCGCCGCCCCGAACGCGCTCGCCGTCCGGCGCCGGATCCCGAGCACGCCGGCCTCGAGCTTGGTGTGGGTGCCTAACGCGCGCGTCCAGTCGCTCTGCAGGCGCCACGTCGGCGTGCGCCCGCCGTTCAGGTTGCGCGACGTCGCCGCGGCCGTCGCCGCGCCGCCCGCGGCGGCCCCGCCGAACGCGTAGGCCGGCGACCCGAGCAGGCTCTGGAACCCGTTCTGCGAGTCGTTGAGCCGCAGCTCGACCGAGAGCGCGTTCTTCTCCGGGTCGACCGTGTGGCGCCAGGCGAGCGCGTAATCGCCGGTCGTGTTCGCGTAGCGCGAGGTGGTGAGCTGGGCGTAGCGCGCGGTGACCGCGCCGCCCGTGGCGGCCGCGACGTAGGCGGCGTCGTTGGTGCGCGTGAACGTGCCCGTGTTGAACACCACGTCCGCCGCGATCGCGTCGTGCTCGGCCAGCTTGTACTCGCCGCGGAGCGTCGCGTTGTGGAAGTTCGGCCGCATGCGCCCGGTAGCCGTCGAGGCGAGCGAGGCCGGGGCCGCGGCGCTCGTGTTCACCTGGTCCGTGGTGCCGGTGGCGTTCCGGTCGTCGTGGAAGAAGCCGTAGCTCGCAAACCCCGTCCACGGCCCCTGCTGCCGCCCCACGTTCCCCGACACGTTCGCCAGCCCGGTCGTCGACGTGGAAGCGTTGAACCCGCCGCTCGTGCCGAGGTCGGTGCGCTGCGTGAGCGTGATGTTGATGACCCCGGCCTGGCCGTCGGGGTCGTTCTTGGCCGACGGGTTGGTGAGGACGTCGACCTTGGCGACGAGGTTGGACGGCAGCTGCGCGAGGTAGTTGCCTAACTGCTGCCCCTTGAGCGGCGTCGGCCGGCCGTTGATCTGGACGACGACGTTCTGGTTGCCGCGCAGCGACACGTTGTTGTCGCCGTCCACCTCGACCTGGGGCACGTTGCGCAGCACGTCGATCGCCGTGCCGCCCGCGGCCGCGGGCAGGTCCTTGGTCTGGAACGTGTTACGGTCCGGCGCGAGCGTAGCCGCCGCCTGTTCGCCCTGCACCTTCACGCCGCCGAGCTGGGTGGCGACCGAGGCGAGCGTGATCCGCCCGAGGTCGATGGTGCCCCCCTCCGCGGCGACGGTCACGGCGCGCGCGAGCGGCGCGTAGCCCAGGGCGCGCACGCGCACCGTGTACCGCCCGGGGCGCAGCCCTTCGATGCGGAACGTGCCGTCCGGGCGCACGATCGCGCCCGCCGCTAGCGCCGTGTCGCCGGCCCCGGCGGCCGCGCCGGCGGCGGCTTGCCGCACGGCGACCGACGCCGACGCGACGGGCTGCCCGGAGGCCGCAGCCACGACGGTGCCGCGGAGTTCGCCGCGGACGGCCTGCGCGCGGACGGCGGCAGGCGCGAGGAAACAGGACGCGGCGACGAGCAGCCCGCGAGAGGAACGCATGAAGTGGGAGCGACGAGACGAAGAGACCGCGGCGATCGGGACAGCGGGTCGGACAGCACGACCGCGCAGAGGGTTACGTCTGACGCCCCGCCATCGTTTCGTCCCCGCCCGGCGCCGCGCATGACGGCGTGCCGTCCCGGGCGGCCGCGCGACCGCTGGCCGCGCTACCGCATGCGCGCCCGTTGCAGGTGCACGCCGGCGCTGTCCCGCACCCCAAGGTACACCACCCCGCCCGGCCCGAAGCCCGCAACGGCCGAGTTGGGCGGCAGCACCACGCGGTCCACCAGCCGGCCCTGGCCGTCGATCACGTCGTACACCGGGCCGGGCATCGGCTTGGTGGCGATGAGGCGGACCCACACGTGCCCGTCCGCGTCGGCGCGCGCGCCGCCCCGCGCGAATGCCGGCTTGTAGTCGGGGAGCTCGCTCGCCGGAACGAAGGTGATGGGCGGGACCGACATCGTGACGGCCGGGGCCCCCCCGCGTGGCGGGGGCTCGCCGTTGCGCGCCGGCGGTCCGTCGTCGCGGCTCGTCGAGATCACGATGGTCATCCCTGCACCAGCGCCGCCCGCCGGTGCGCTCCCGCCGGCGGCGCCGCCGGGCGTGCCGCCACCGGCGCCGCTGACCGTGCCCGCCGCCAGGCGCGCCTGCATCTCGGCACGTGCCTTCTCCATCGCGGCCTTCGTCGAATCGAGGAACGCGACTTTCTGCTCGTCGTTCATGCGCTGCCAGTCGTGCGGCATCTTGGGGGCTGATCGCAGCTTGCCGTCGGTGCCCACGAGGTCGGCGTGGAAGTCCTGGCCGCGCAGGATCATAATTGTGCCGTCGCTCAGCACTGCCCAGTCGTCGACCACGGGCAGCGGGTTTTGGAGCGTGGTGACCGACTCGCGGCCGTTCGCGTCCTGCGTCACCGTGTGTTTCCCGAACGCCACGCGGACGAAGGCGACGGTGTCGAGCTTGCGCGTGGCGAGGTCGACGCGGACGAGCGGCAGGGAATCGGGGAAGACAGG
>JAABUZ0100001691.1_pt1 | contig 40610 bp, 43 predicted proteins | sample 5562091 | NCBI WGS metagenome assembly JAABUZ01 (sample SAMN12813069, study PRJNA571459) | rock metagenome | isolation source: Antarctica rocks | place: Antarctica: Victoria Land, Linnaeus Terrace sud | collected 2015-12-21
TGTGGGCGGCGCTCTCCGGTGTTGTGGGCTGGGCGGTTGCCCGTGGAACTGTCGATGCGTGGCGGAAGGCATGGGGGCCGCTGCTGGCCGCAGCCGAGCAGGGGGCGCCCGATGTGGCGGCGGCAGCAGCTCGCACGTCGTCCGCGAGATCGCCCCCATCCTGGCCCAGGACGGATACAGCCCCACCCCGGTTGCCCACCGGTTCGCTACTGCCGCCGCCCTCCTCGCCTCGCCACACCGCCCCACGACGCGGCGACACCACCAGGTTGATTCTTTACAGTCCCACAAGATCAGAAACGTAGCTGACAAGCTGCCCGATCACCTCGCCTCGACGGTGACCAAGCGGATGCGTGCGGCCTACCACGCCGAGTCCGCGCTGGCTGCCGAAGCCCAGCTCGAGGCGCTGGCCAAGGAGCTGGAACGCACCCATCCCGGCGCCGCGGGATCGCTGCGCGAGTGCCTGGCCGAGACGTTGACCGTGCTGCGCCTAGATGTGTCGCCGACGCTGGCTCGCACGCTGCGCTCGACCAACAGCATCGAGTCGATGATCTCCCATCGCCCGCAATCACTCGATGAACGTGGAACTGGCAGAACGGCACCATGGCCCTGCGCTGGTGCGCCGCCGGGATGCTCGAGGCGAGCAAGCAGTTCCGACGCGTCAACGGCCACCTGCACCTGCCCGCGCTCCGCGTCGCGCTCGATGCGTACGTCGCCGCGCAAACTGTCGGTGCCGTGCGTCATGATGACAACGTGATCGCCGCCTGACGATCACGAGGACCGCCACCGAAGTTCAACGGAGCGCGGGACAACCTCCATACCCTCGACAGCCATCCAGCGGGTGAGCTCGATGAGGTTGTCGTAGATGAATCCGTCTGGGGTGCCGTTCGGCATGCTGCTCCTCATAATGCTCCCAACGTCGGCGTTTCTTGGGTCACTGTCCTCTTCAGCACCGACAGAAGGCGTTCGCGACCGCATACGTAGGGTCCACCGTTGCTGCTTGAGTCGGTCAGGGTTACTCCGTGACCGAGTGCCGGGGTAACGGTTGCCCTGACAGCTGTTCAAGTACCCAGCCATACCCGAGTGAAGGAGGGGGGCTGTGAGCATGGTGGATCGGGCGCACTACCTGGCTGAGCTCGAGCAGGTTTCTATCGAGCTCGCGACGGCGCAGCGGGTGATTGATGAGCTCCTTGCTGAACGCAGGACGGTGATGCTGACGGCGCTCGAGGCCGGGTGCAGCAAGCAGTCAGTCGCGGCCGCCGCCAACGTGCACCGCAGCCGGTTGTATCAGCTCCTCAACGCCCATCCTCCGTCTTCTGCTCCGGACCCGCCTTAGCCACCTCGCTGTCTGTGCTGGCCGGTGGTGCGGACTCGGGCGGATCCTCTGGGTGCTCCACGAGCCGGTAGTCGGCACCTCCTGTGACGATGTCGGGGTGCATCAGCAGTTCCGGCCGTCCTTGTGCGTCAGTTCGTGCCACGGTGTCTCCTCGATTTGAGTGTCATGATTGATCTTTCAGTTGGATGACGTGTCGTTGACCAGTGGTCCCGTCTGGTCGACGGTAGGTGGCTGTGTGGCTGCCGACCACCCGCAGGCGCGTGCCGCGCGGCAGCAAGTGCGCGGTGTCATCGACTTTGTCCGAGCGGCCCAGATACATCCCGCGGGTCGTTTGGATCTCACACACCACGGTCCGTTCCGCGTCTGGGCCATTGACCTCCACCTGGTGCATGGTGTGTGCGGCGGCGGTGAAGCGGTCGAAAGTGATGACGCTGCCCGGTTTCAGTTGCCTGGCCAGCACTTGGTCGATGACAACACCTGCCACGGCGCGCGGCATGCGCACGTTGCTGTACACCACGTGCCCGCGGTGGTTTTCCCGTTCGTAGGCCTGAATCGCTCGGTCCACCCGCTGCACCTGTATCCGTTGCCCCTCCTCGAGCTGCTGAACGTTGCCTGCTGCTGCGGAGAGCTGGTCGTTGACGTCCCTCCAGTTCTGCGGCTCACCCAGAACGTGGGCCACGGCAGCGTGCTGGGTAGCCGTGAGCCGGTCCTGCATCGCCCATTTCGTCGCTGACCGCGCGTTGCGTTGCCGGGCACTGAGCGGTGTTCGCATCTGGGACGGTTCTGGTAGCGACCGGCTCATCCGCGAATCTGGCACCTCGCCGGCCACGTCGCGGGGAGTGGCTCGATCACGGTCGCGGCGTGGCCGGGTGAGGTCGGTCAACGCATCCCGGGCCTCATCGACAGCACGGAGCCCCCGTCGCCGCTGGTCGCGGGCATCGGTGACATCGGCGGGAATGAACTCGGCTTGTTTCACCGTCGGCTGGTCGCTGAGGCCGCGGTCGGCATCCAGCACGAAGTCCGGATCGACGCGCCGGCTCCGCCGGGCCATCAGCTGGCCACCCAGCGTTGCGCAGCCGTGACCAGCGGCAGGCTGGGGTATGCGCGGCTCGCTTCGCTCATCGCGACCCGCAGCGCCGGTCCTTCCGGCAGATACGGCGCACCCAGCTTGGCCCGCAACTTCTGCTGCAGACTCGCCCCGATTTCCTCGGAGATCATCGCGTCACGCTGCTCCTGCTCGCGGCGATGGGCGGCGGCGAGCTCGTTCGCCGCGGTCCGTTCGGCGTGGTCCCAGTCCCGCTGAAGGGGCTCCAGGCGGGGCCCAACGCTGCGGAGGTTGATCGCGAGCCGCCACCTGGCCAGCAGCAGCGGGCGGCGCACCTCGGACGGCAGCGGGGCACTGAGGGTTTCCACGAGAACCGCTGGTGTCCAGCCCCGGGCGAGCTGGCGACGGATCTCGGCCCGCAACGCCCAGAGGACCCGGCACGGCAACTGCTGGAATACCGCAGGAATGGCGCTCATCACGGCTTCGGCGTCACGGGCGTCGACCTCGACGCAGTCCGGTCGAGCTCCCTGCGATGTTGTGTCGGTTTCCGGGCTGGTGGGACGTCGACCGCTGTCCTGGCCCGGTTGAGGAGCTGAGCGGGGGGTAGGGGGGTCTTGAGTTTGGGAACTATAAGGAGAAGCGGCAGAAAAGGGGACGACAACCCTGCCGGCGTCGTCCCGGGCCAGCTCCTGGACGCCCTCGAGCATGCGTGCGTGGACCGCCAGAGTGGCGTACGCGCCCCTGCCGCGCGCCGGGGTGTAGCTGAAGATCTCGGCACGCGTGAACTCGGCCAGTGCCCGTGCCACAGTCTTGGGATCCACCACCCGCCCATGCTCGCGGCACAGCTGCACCAGCTGCCCTAACCGCACCTGGTCGTCGCTGACCCTCGACCAACCACACAGCAGCTGCAGCGCAGCCGAAAGCACTGTCTGGCGAGCAGGACTCAGCCCCAAGGCATCGGCGGCGGCCTGGACGCGGCAGCGCACCACGCCGGCGGCTGCGAACGAGACTCGCGGCCGAGGATGACTCCACCGACGACGCGTTGGCGGCGTGGTGGCGCAAACGATGTGCGAACGATGGTGTGGTGTTGGTACGCGTGTTGCTCGACTGGTTGTTGCGCTGATACCAGGATGTTGTCTATCCTGGGACTGGGTTGGCATGGCCCGTCCGTTCAGTTGGAGAGTGGTGAGTCCGGGCTGTATCCCGGGCTCTTCTGAAGTTGTTGAGCACCACCGCGAGAAACTTCGCGTGATCCACCCGAAGCCCCGTCTTGCGAGGACGGGGCTTTCGGTTTGTCGTGGGGTGTGGTTCCCGCGTCGTGGACGCACTGGTACTCACCTCGGCGGCGTCGCCATACAGAGCGGCCGCATGCGTGCTGCTAACCCAGCTGCATCACCTCCCCTCGCTCATCGCAGTGCGGTGCCGGTACCACGATGGCGCGGTACCGGAAGACGGAGCCAGCAGCTGCTGTCCTGCTGGGTGATGGGTCGACGGCGGTGCGAGCCCAGCTCCGACGCGAGCGGATGGCTGTCGGGCTTTGTCCGCGACGGCACCGAGCTGGCTGTGCCTGCGCAGTGCGGTGTTGGTCACGACGCCCCACCTAATGACTCGACACAGCGGAAATGAGATCCCGTGCCGCCGGAGGTGTGACCGCGTTACCCGCCATCCGGACCCGTTCGCGGCGGTTGCCGAGTACCACATAGCTCGAGGGGAACGCCACCGCCGCGATCACCTCGTTCGGCTCGAGCATCCGGAACAGCACGTCATCGACCCGGTCCACCGAGCAGCTCCACGTTGTCCTGCCAGGTGATGCTGCGCTGCCGGGCGGTGATGGGCTCCCCGCAGGCCGGGCAGATGCCGGAAACCTCGAACCGCGACAGCCGAGCCATCGCCGCCTTGCCGATCTGCTCGGGATGGACCTCCCGGCACGGGGGGACATCACCGCACGACACACACACCGAGTAGTGCTCGGACAGCCGCCGCCACCCCCAGTCCCCCACGTTGATCCGGAGGTGCACGTCCTCGTCGTGAGCGGTGAAGGTCTGGTTAGTGGTGGCTGGCCGCAGCACCACCACATACGGGACCGGCGGAGGAAAACTGCCGGCGGGCAGCGCCCTGTCACGATCGTGGTCGGTCCATTCCTGCTCGGGCAGGTCGCTCACCGACCGCACCCGCCACGCCCGGTACTCATACGCCAGCGGTGCTCCCACAGCCGGGCGGGGCGTGGGCAACCACTGCCCTTCCCGGGGCATCCACCGGTTCATGCGCTCACCGCCAGGACAATCTGGGCGTTTTGGGCGTTGCGGGCGCGGACGAGTATCTGGTCGGCGGCGTCTGTACTGCACCGCAGCCGCTCCGCCAGACGGGTCGACGTCCACCCGGCATCTATCGCATGTGCGACTACGTCGCGACGCTCAGCCCGGGTCAGGGTGACGGATTCGTCACCGATGATGGCCCGCTGCACGGCAATGTCGTCGACGAGCGACCTACGGTCGCGACCCGCTCGAGCGGGGCCAGCATGGGGGTTGTCGATAGCGTCCTCGTCCCACGCCAAAGGTGGTGCCCAGCGGTAGACACGCGCGATCTGACGTGCCTTGTCGGAGGGGCCCGGGCGCATGCAGAGCCGCTCGTACACCTCGACGACCGCATCCCACCGCTGAGGAGGACACCGGTCGGAGCGGAGGGTGCACCGCAACGCGTGCACTGTGATGCCCAGCTCGGCGGCGATGTGGTGGTGCGACCATCCCACCGCGGACAGCGCCTGCACCCGCCGGCGCAACCCGAGCGTCGGCCGCGGCGCGAGCCCCACTGAGGGATGGGCGGAGACCTCGAGCAACACGCGGGCCACCTCGGGCCAACACTTCATGGAGCGGGCGGTGCGGATGAGCCACACCGTGCTCGGGTCGACGCCAGCCGCTTCCGCGATGACCCGGTCGACGAGCCCAGCCGCGCGTAATCGGAGGAGATGTGCCCGTACCGGCGTGGCGTCCACCAGAGCCGGTATCCCGGTGAGCTGACGCAACCGCCACCGCTCGCAGCGCGTACCGCGAAGTTTCGGTATGGAACGGCGGCGCGGTGCTGGCACGCTCGGGCGCTCCGTCACCGCACCCCCTCCGGCACAGCCGCCCGCAGGGCAGGTGAGGGTGCAGATGACACCGGTTGAGCAACCAGATCTAGGCCCGGGGCGACGCAGCTCTGGCACCGACGAAAAGGGTCAGCGCCCGCATAGGTGAGCGTCAGCACCGCGTGACGTCGCCCGCAGGACTCACATGCTGTGCTGCGGGCGGGGACCGCGGGACGCCGGGAAGCTCCTGGTGGGTCGCCGGCGCTGGCTACCCGGTACGTGTCGGTCATGGTCTGTGCCCCTTCCTCGGCCTCTACTTGTAGGTAGATGCGCGGAGGAACGAGGTTGTGACCGCCACGGCCCAGATCGCTGAAAAAGACGCGGCAGGGTTTGTCCTGAGGTCGGTGCTGGACCAGCAACCGAGCAGGAGGTAGCATCAGGCACACACGCAAGGCCCTTCAAAATTGAAGCACCAAGCTTTCGAGCGGTTAACTCGATCGCCCCCCGAAGCCCATCCCTGCCAGGGGATGGGCTTCGAACATGTCTGGGCACTCGGCGCGAAATGTGGTTATCGGAGCGGACCTTTCAGCCGCAACAGACTCACGCGCTCGCGGAGAACACCTCCCCCTCATCGAACGTCACGCTGGAATCCAGGACGGTGCGGACGTAGGTGCTCAGCGGAATGCCTCGCCGCTTCGCCGCCGCCCGGACCCGCAGGCCCAACTCCTCGGTCAGCTTCACTTCGAGTCGATCGTGCAGTCCCAGAGACGGCCGACCCGGTCTACGTCGCTCCATGCGCCCACCGTAGCCAGATACGTCCGGCGGAAACGGCGACACGCCCAAGGCGTCCCCCAATCTCTCGGCCGGCCGACGAGCCGGACTCCCCTTCAGGGTGCGCAGAAGCTCGGTAGTTGCAGGTTCCATGCCACAACCGAGTACAGCCAGATGCTCGAGCATCGCCGCCACCAAATCATGCGTGGTCGCAGGATCGTTACTGGCGTGGGCAGCGACGATCGCAATGCGCCACAGCCCCTCACTTCCAGGTTCGACGCCCAGACCGTGACACGCGGTGGCGTGCGCAGCCGTGACATCACCGCGGTGCAGCTGGCGACTGGCGAGCTCCTCGGCAGCCTCGGCGATGCGACCGATCATCTCCAGCTGCACACCCTCTGCCCACGCGTACTTGGCAGGACTGGGATGGGTGAACGGCACACCGGTGACCAGATCCAACGCCTGCGCTAGATGAGCCGTGCTGGCATGCACCGGGTCACCACCTACCAGGGCCTGCCAGCGATCCCAGTCGCTCTGTAACCCCTCGGCCAACCGATAACCACCAGCGGGGGTCCAGGTCGCCACTGCGCGCTCACCGGGCGCCGTATCCCCCAACCACGTCCGCAACCGACTCATCACCTGATTGCGCCGATCAGTCTTCGCCTTCCGCCGCTGGGCGTGATCAACGACCTTGTCCAGTTTGGAAACCGGCCACATCGCGGCATCGAGGTCATACGCACTGATCCCCGGCCGCATCACCAACAGACAGGCCAACTCGGTGAGCTGCCCAAGCCTGTCGCGCTCCGCAGGACCGTCACCACTCGGTGGTGACACGGTGGGCTCACCAAGAACACGGATCCAGATGTGGGGCGCTGCACCAAGGGCCTCCTGCTCAGTTGCGCGTGGCTCGACCCTGGACGACGCCGGCTGTGTGTTCGGATCACGATCCGTACTACCTGCAGAGATCACCACTGCCTCCCTGGTTCGCTCATAATAGAGCGTGACGCTGCATCAGCATAGAGCGTCAAGCTCTATGAAGTCCACGGCGACGACGAGGTGGCCTTTTCCGAGCCAGATTGGGCGGTACCCTCCAGCCCATGACCCAGCCGGCGTCAGAACCCAAGTGGTGGACGATCCAGGACATCGCCACATACCTGGGGATCGAGGAGTCCACCGTGCGCTCCTACCGTGCACAAGGCCGTCTCCCCGACCCACTTCGGCTGGTCGGCCGCACACCCATCTGGGCGCCGGCGGCGATCATCGAGTGGCAGAAATCGCGCCCTGGACGTGGAGGAAGAGCCTGATCACCTCAGGTGGTCGGGGCGGTAGACAACGGCATCACAGGCTCTGCAGTAGAAAACGCGGTGTCCCCCGACCTACTTCGCGGCAGGAGCAGGGCAGCCATCCGACGTTGTGAACAGGGTTTAGAGCTGACCATTGACCGTTCCGGTTCGGCGCTGTGAACTTGCGTGAAGTTGTCACCGATTCCGGCCGTGAAGTTGTCACCACGGTCCGCTGATACGGCAGCCGGTGATTGTGCCCGTAAGGGAATGGATCACCGGCGCACCGGTTGATACCATACGTGGTATGTTCATTGGGTGTGGCTGGTTGTCTACGTGCCCGATGCTGAACGTGAGCGCGACGGGCTGCCAGCGAACGAACGCCAGGCTCTCTACAACGCGGTTGCCAAGCTGCAGGCGATCGGACCCGACCTCGGCTACCCGCACACCAGCGCCGTGCAGGGCACACCTGGGCTACGGGAACTGCGCCCCCGGGGAGGGCGCAGCCCGTGGCGCGGCCTGTACCGCCAGGTCGGTGACCGGTTCGTCATCGGCGCCATCGCACCCGAGGCGCAGCACGACTCCCGCCGGTTCAAGCGGGCATGCGCGGCCGCCAGCGGGCGGCTGGATGAGCTAGAGGAATGAGGAATCTGATGCGAGCATCCGAGCTGACCACCGCCGCCGAGATCCACGAACGGGACCTGGTCGACCCCGACTACCGGGCTGAGCACGAGCGGACCCGCTTCGCCAACGACGTTGCAATCCATGTCATCCGTTACCGCGGTGAGCACGGGCTGACCCAGACCGCGTTCGGCAAGCTCGTCGGCATGCGCCAGCCGCACGTGGCAAGGCTGGAGTCCGGGGATCATGAACCCTCGCTGTCCACCCTGGCGCGCCTGTCCGCGGCGCTGGACGTGGACTTCACCGTCGCCATCACCCCCAGCGGCGTACAGCTGCGCGCCAGCGCGTGACCCTGCTCGCAACTGCGCCGTCACCTACGTCGCATGACCATCGGTATCTGGGGCGCTTGATGCAGTCGGGTTCAGTACTTCATGCCCATCACGGCCCGTACTTCATCGAGCGTGTGCTCGGCGATCTCGTTGGCCCGCGCGTTGCCGACCCGCAGTACGTCCAGCAGGTAGCCGGGGTTTGCGGCCAGTTCTTGGCGCCGGTGCCGTAGCGGGCGCAGGTGTTCGTTGACGCTCTCGGTCACCACCCGCTTGAGCTCGCCTGCCCCGCCATGGCCGATTTTCTCGGCGATCAGCTCCGGCTGACTCCCGGCGCACAAGGCGGCGATCTGTAGCAGGCTGGCTACCTCCGGGCGCCGTATCGGCTCGTAGGTGATGGTGCGTTCGCTGTCGGTGCGGGCACCGCGGATCAGGGCGGCCGTTTGTTCGGCGGAATCGCGGAGCGCGATGGTGTTGCCGCTGCTCTTACTCATCTTCGCCCCGTCCGTGCCGAGCAGCAGGGGCACTTCGCTGAGTAAAGCGTCCGGCTCCTGGAACACCGCCCGGCCGCTGCCGTAGCGCTCGTTGAAGCGTCGCGCCACCAGCCGCGTGGTCTCCAGATGCGGCAGCTGGTCGCGGCCCACCGGCACGAGATTGCCCCCGCAGAACAGGATGTCCGCCGCCTGGTGCACCGGATAGGTGAGCAGCAACCCACTCAGCCCGCGGGAACGGGTAGCGGCCAGCTCAGCCTTTACCGTGGGGTTACGGCGCAGCTCGGCGTCGGTGACCAGGCTCAGGAAGGGCAGGACGAGCTGGTTCAGGGCAGGTACCGCGCTGTGCGCGAAGATCGTCGTCACGGCCGGGTCGATGCCCGTGGCCAGGTGGTCGGCCATCAGCTCGAGCACGTTGCCGGCAATCGCGGCGGTACTGTCGCGGTCGGTGATGACCTGGTAGTCGGCGACGACGATAAACACCTCCACACCCACGTCTTGGAGTCGCACCCGGTTGCGCAGGGTGCCGAGGTAGTGGCCCAGATGTAGGGGGCCGGTGGGGCGGTCGCCGGTGAGGACACGGAATCGGGCTGCATCGTGGGTGAGCTCGCGCTCCACCTGGCCGCTGCGTGTCATGGCCGAGGTGAGGCCGTCCCGAGCGGCGGAATCGGTGGGGGGATCAAAGACAGTCATCAGGCACTCCAGGGTGTGGAGCTACCCCCGTGCCGCCCGTGCGCCATAGTGCTGCGCCCTATTTCGAGTCACCCGGAGGCAACTCGGGACGAGGGTCAGGTCACGGCTGCCGGAACGACAGCCACCACCAGGTTCGGGTCAGCGTGAGCACAGAAAGAGAATAGACGGGCGCCAGCGAACAGCGCGCCCTGCCGCCAGGGGAACACCCAGCGGAAGCGATGTCCGTACGGGGATCCACTACCGAAACGCCGTCAGCCCAGCTATGGGGCTGTGCATGTTGGTCTTCGATGTGATGATCGGCCCATGCGGATGCATCCTGATCAGGTCGACGTCACGACGAGCGTTGTGGCTCGACTCGTCGCTGAGCAGTTCCCGCAGTGGCGCGACCGCAGGATCGTCCCCGTCAGCTCGCACGGCACGGTCAACCGGCTGTTTCGGATGGGCGAGGAATATGTGCTGCGGTTCCCTTTGCAGCCCAACGGCACGCCGCCAGCCGAGTTGATCGCCGAGCAGGAGCACGCCCGACGGGTCCGCCGCACGTGACCGTCGGCGTCCCTGAACCAGTCGCGGTGGGACGGGCGGGCGTCGGCTACGCCGGGCCGTGGTCGGTATTCCGATGGAGCGACGGAGAATCCGCCGACCGTGCGACCGACTATGACGCCGTCGTACTCGCCGAGGATCTTGCAGCGTTCGTCCTGGCTCTGCACCGGATCGGCACCGGAGGGCGCACGTGGGCTGGCACAGGCCGGGGCGGGCACCTGGCAGCCAAGTTGGACAGCGCAACGATCCTGCTGAACAGCCGGTGTCCGTGTGGTCTGCCAGTTCTCGGGGGATGCCACCGCGCTCCCAATGGTCCTGTTGCACGCGCTCGGCGAGCCGGTCGGAGACAGCATCTCCGCCTTCGTGAATTGCACCTGCCAGCGCCCGTTGATCACAGGGATGGATCATGCGGTCACTGACCGACCGACTATGCACAACCGACGAGCACTTGGTTTGGTCCCCACGGGTGCCCGAACGTTCGGACACGCCTCGGGGACCACCTCGTGGACCGGGCCCTCCGTCGAATGTGACTGCTGCAAGTGCATGTTCACCGGAGCGACCGCATGGCGTCCCTGACCACCATCGACCATACGTTCCCCTGAGTCGCCCTTGGGCGTGTCTTCGATGTAGTCCTCGGGGTCCCTTGGTGGACCGCATCAGTGGGCGACAGGCCGGAAGGGAAGATCCGCGCCTGTCGACCACCTCCTGAGCAACAATGTGCACATTTCCCGGCAACCGAGACTGGAGCCACCCAATGCCCCTCCCCACCCTGACCCCCGAGCAACGCAGCGAAGCACTGGCCAAGGCAGCGGCCGCTCGCACGGCCCGCAAACAACTCTTGGACGAGGTGAAAGCCGGGAAGCTGAGCCTCGCCGACGTGCTCGGGAGAGCGGACAGCGACGAGCTGGTGAAGAAAACGAAGATCCTGGCCATCGTGAAGGCGCTGCCCGGCGGCCACCCCGTGACCGGGTTACCGCACCGTGTTGCCGACCTCCGGGTGCACTGCGACGCTCACCTGCTGCTCTGGCACCTCGGCGACAAAGGCGATCGCTTCCCGGTGGATCTGCGCGCCGTGGTTGAGGTTGCGTAGTGGTGGCGAAGTAAATCTTTAGGCACCGTGTCCGGCGTTCAGCGGCGGCACTGGGAGAATGTCTGCCTCAACGGCTACCGTCGGGAACACCACGAAGAGGAGAGTCGGCCGGTGAGCGGTGAGGAGCAGCAAACTGAACAACAGCACGAGCCGCCGCCCCGGCCCGTCGCTAGAGCCAGCATGCACTGGGATGTCCCCGACTCCTCGCCATCGCCGACTTCCGCCCCGGTAGCCGCAGCGTCAGTGCTCGCCCGGTTGTCCGGGGAGAAGTCCCGCGCTCGGCTGCAATCGCTGCGTCCGAGTGTCACTCGAGCAGGATCGATAGGGGTGGCCGCGGCGATCGTCGCCGCGGTGTTCTACCCCTTCGCGCCGTCACTGACCACATTCCTGCTGGTGATCGCCATCGCATTCCTAGTGGGGGGCTCGGCCAGCATGCTGTGGCTCACCCGCGCCAGGTACGGATACAGCGCCGCAGCACGAGAGTTACGGCGTCGCGCCCACCAGGAGCAACGGGTCGCCACGGCGCTGGAACCGTTGGAGACCGCCGGGTGGGTGCTGCTGCACGACCGGCTCGTCGCAGCCCACCGCGTCCCCCACCTGCTCGTCGGCCCACCCGGGGTAGTCCTGATCTACCCGTACTCCCCCAGCGCCCACCCCCGCCTACGTTACCAGCTGCGCCGTGCCCGCGCCCTCACCCACAGCCTCCTGGAATGGGTCATCAGCTTGCCCGCCGCAGTCATGCTTCGCCGTCGATTGCCGCACCTGTCCGCGACCACCACACCCGGCAATGTGGAGCCGGCCCCCGCAGCACAGGACACGGCGGCATGGGCGCGGGACGAGCTGTTCGACCGACTGCAAACCCACCCCGATCTGGACTCCTGGACCGTCACGGTCTACGCCTATTACGCCGGTCTCGACCGCCCGCCCGACCGCACCGTGCTCACCAGTCATGGCATCGGCTACCACGACACCGGCACAGCCATGTGCCTCGCCTTGGAGACCGCCATCCCCGCCGGCCTCAACCGACCCGCCGCCGCGTTCCTCGCCACCACCGTCGACGAAACCTGCCGACCGGCCTAACGGGCGCTCGCTGCCCTTTCAAACGGCCTCACCCCGATGAAACCGTGACGGGTTGCTGCCCATCGCGATCCGCCGCGGCGAGCGCCGCTTTGGACCGGTTGATGTCCCGCACGCGCTGTACAGCCGCCAGGGCGACGAGCCCCGTCAGGACCGCACCCATGATGACCCACCGTGCAACGCCGGAGATGTTCACCGCTTGCGGAAGGAGTAGCCAGAAATCGTAGAAGGCGTGCACCGCGATGAGCGGCAGGATCGTGTGGTAGCGGCGAAACAGCCATACCGTCGTGATCGCCCAAGGCAGCAGCGTAAGCACGCCCCACCCGTAGTCGATGTGGTAGCTGATCCGCAGGACCACCGCCACAACGTAGACAACCCACCAGTGCCGCACACGGAATAGTTCCATCACGCAGAGCGGCAGCATCAGCACCAGCAGTTCCTCGCTGACACCGGCGTGCACGCTGGTCCACACAATCAACCCGAGCGTGGAGTGCTCATCGGGGCGGTGAAATCCGGAGCCCGAAGCGACGACCTGAGCGACGAACGCTGGTACCAGCAGCGACGTGAGAATCGCTGCCGGGACCACAACCCACGCACGGACAGCGACATGCCGGTTCCAATCCCGCAGCCCAAAGCCTCTGCCCAGGAACGGGCCGCACCATCGGGCGACGGCCAGTACCACCAAACTGAACGCCAGCAGTAGAGCCTCGAGCTTCGCGATGTCGAGTTGTTCCTGAACAGGATGCGGTTGCAGCACAGACGCTGACGAGTCCTGAGAGATGTGTGCAAATAGCATCTGAACGGAGTAGTACACGGGCAAAAGGAAAGACGCACCGAACGCCACGGCCGCTAGCCCAAGCGCCGCGAGTTGCTCACCCCACTTCGCATCGCCACGTCGAAAGACTTCAGTTGCCGTCTGCTGCTCCTCCATGCGCGGCACTATGCACCGGGACGCCGACAGCCCGACCGCCGTCAACCGGACGAGCACATCAACGACGAGGGGCGAGTGCGCACTGACGGTAGCGTGGAAGGTGCTGGTCATGCGGGCCTGATCGCCAATCGGGTGGTCGCTGCGCCGGATGACGGAAAGGCACATCATGTTCGTCGACACGCTCATCGCACCACTTCCCGCAAGAGCGCTGACGCCCCGGGCCATCGCCGCCATCACCCGATTGCCGCTCACCCAGGTCGAGCAACGTTCCGACATCCCGTCCGGCTCCGGAATCTATGTTTGGGCCGCTGACTGGGACTCCGGGATCTGGTACACCGGATCCGGCACTGGCTTCCATGGGTTACGCGCACGGGTCGGCGGCTACCTCGGTTGGGTGGCCGCGGCAGCGGGCCGCGCTCAACACGCGAGCCGGGATCCGCTCGATGAGACCAGCCTGGCGGTGACCGACGTCCCCATCATCCGCGCCATCGTCGAGCATTCGCTGATGTGCTTCGCCGCAGGCGTCCCCGACGCCGGCGACCAATCCGAGCTGGGTATCGCGGAGCCCGCCGAGGCGGCGCAGTGGGAGAAACGCATTCTCATGGCCAATCGCACCATCACCGGCAATCCCTCTGTGCTCGGAGGATCAGCATGGGAACTCAAAGGAGCGCACTGGGAAGCAGCCGACCTCTGGAGCTGGCACCGGCTCCGGGAAATGCGCTCCGCGGCCTAGTCCGCCTCCGCTCAGTTAGCTGCGCCATCACCGCGGGCATCGCGCGAGGGGACTGCGATGTCGGCGGTGGTGGCCGCGGCCAATGCCTGCTCAAGTGCGGTCTCCGTCGTGGTGATGTTTTCAGCCGTGTCGCGGTGTGCGAAGGCGAGACTGCAGCGACCGTGGGCGCTGGCAAGCGCCATCAGTACCGCCTGGTGTTCCGCGTTCAAGTCTGGTTGCGCGACGATCGCTTCCGCGTATGCCATCGCGGCGCGATGGTGCCAGTGCATGCGTTCACTCCGGTTCGGCATTGCTGAACCAGCGGTCAATGAATCGGCTCCTGTTGTGGTGCCGTGCGCGCCACCAGGGTCGGCGGGCATCTGAATCGGAGACCGACCGCAGTGTTTCCGGCGAGCGTTCAGCATCTGCTCGATCGCGGTGAAGGCCAGCCGTTTGTCCTCGGGATAGCGGTCCCGGGCCACCTCCTGCCCAGCCCACACGCGGTACGACAAGGTGGCGGCTGGTTCCCCGCGCCCGGGTGCTTCCTCCGACATCCGTAGCACCCAGCCCAAGTCCTCGTTGACCGCCAACCCTGGCCACCCCCCGCACGCCAATGACAACTCCCGTCGCGCGATCACCGAGTTCGGGTGAAACACGAACGGAGCTGACCAGGTCTGGGCGAGCTCACCTACCGCCCAGCTGCGGCGATCGGAAAACCAATGTGGCGTCCTGTCGCCGCCGACGAACACCCGGTTGGTGGCCACCCACCCCACCTCATCATCGGCGGTAATCCGGTCGAGAACCAGCGCCACACCAGCACCACGCAGCTCGTCGTCAGCATCCAAAGGCAAGACCCACGATCCGCTGGCCAGGGATTGGGCGGCATTCCTGGCACACGCCACCCCACGGCCCGCAGACAGCATCACCAACTCATCAGCACCAACAGGAACCGGAATCTCCGGTGGTCCGTCGACCACCACGATCCACTCGAGTGCCCAGCCCACAATCTGCAACGCGGGCCGTGCCGCGGCCACCGACGCCGCAGCGTCCACCAAGAACTCAGCCCGGTCCGGCGCGACTGCCGTCAGCACACTCAGCGACTTCTCCATCTGCGTCTTATCCCCGCTACGTGTTGCGCATCCTGTACTCGAACCAGGCGCCCGACGGACTGCTCGACTCCACCTCACCCCGATCCAGACCCGCGGTGGCGCAGCAGCCGCTCGTCGCCGGCGGTCGCGCGTGCGTAGTAGCGGTGCTCCATTTCTTTCACCTCTCGCATGATGAGTGCCGCGGTGTCCTTGACAGAGGAGGTCACCTCAGCGTCCGGCCATTGCCCCCGTAACTCGATAGACCGCGGGTCATGTACCCAGATCGGCGATTGTTCTGATCGTTCGGTTGGGCCGTCGAGCTGCCGGTCTTGCATCGTTAGTCCTCCTCTGTCCGTACCGCGCATGTGCCTCTAACTACAGGTAGATGCGATGGCCACCCCTGTTGTGACCGGCACGGCGCCAAGGGCCGACGATTCTTCCACTGGCGGGGCATAACGCACAGGTTTGCAGTTGTCCCTGAAGCCGACTCTGCGGCGGGCCTACGGACCGCCACCGGCCAGGCCGCGCAGGTCACCGGCTTCGCGATATCGGCGGTATCGCCACATCGCCGCCATCGGAGCGGCCGCGGCGCCCTCGCCCTCGACGCCGCAACCTTCCTCATCTTCCCGAGCCAATCGGCGCTCGACGGCCGCCCAGTACCGCTTATGCGGTACTACGGTTAAAGAACACGAAGGTGGAAGAGCGCGGCAACCCGTTCAACATGATGGAGCGAGGATCCCGGTCGTTCACCGTCTGCCAGCACCGGGCCTTCATCTGAACCCGCTATGGCCAGCGACCGGTTCGGCGCAGAATCTGTACCGTTCGAACGCGTCGAGCCGACAATGCTCGGCTACGCCGCTTTTAAGGAGCCCATCATGAACCTCGCCAGCATCGCGGCACGAGCCGCCGGGAACGCTGCGACGGCGGTCACCGAAGCCGCTGGCGCGGTGACCGGAGCGGTCGTCGGTGGTGCCTTCGGCGCAATCAAGGGCGCAATCAAGGGCGCAGTCAACGGGGCAGGCCTCCGTAACTCTTACCGGCACACGGCCGGCAACGACGACCGGACTTCCACATCCCGTACCGCCGCCTCCCCGAAAGCCGACGCGACGACTGCGGCCCTCCGCCCCGCTCCCGGCGGAACACGCAGCAACCCAAGCACGCCCAACCGCAACGACACCGCAACGATTCGGGCCTGGGCCCGCCGCAACGGCCACTCCGTGTCGGCGCGCGGCCGCATCCCCACCGCCGTCCGTGACGCCTACAACGCCACCCACTAGCCACACGCACACCCCATAGCGGCGACCTGCGGAGAGGGCACCCATGGGCTCTGACGGGCTCATCCTGCACGTCGACGCCGACGCGTTCTTCGCTTCGGTGGAACAACGCCAAAAGCCATCAACCGCGAGGGCCCCGGTCATCGTCTGCGGGCTCGGACCCCGCGGAGTGGTCGCCACCGCCAGCTACCAAGCACGCCGATTCGGGGTGGGCTCGGCGATGGCGACCGCCACCGCGATGCGCCGCTGCCCGCGCGGTGTGTTCCTCGCCCCGCGGATGCAGGCATACCGCGAACACTCCGCGGCGATCATGACCGTGCTGTCTCGTTTCGCCGACGTCCTCGAACAGGTCAGCATCGACGAGGCCTACTTGGAAATTCGGTCCCTCACGATCCCTGCCGACCGATTGCTCACCGAGGTAGCAGCGGCGGTATGGAACGCCACCGGGCTGCGTGTATCGGTGGGAGCGGGCCACTCAAAGCTGCTGGCCAAGCTCGCCTCGACGTCCGCGAAACCACGAGGCCTACGCGTCATCACCAGCGAACAGGAACAGGTGTTCCTCGACGCACTGCCGGTCAGCGCCCTGCCCGGCGTCGGACCGGTCGCCGCAGCCCGCCTCACCGAAATGGGTATCGACACGGTCGCCCAGCTCCGCGCCCAGCCGACCAGACTGCTGCAGCGCCTGCTGGGCACCGCCGCCGGCACCGCGGCCATGGCCATGGCCCAAGGTCGCGATCCCCGCCCCGTCGGCCCCTCCCGAGAAGCGAAGACGGTGAGCGCCGAACGAACGATGGACTACGACGTCCCCGCCTCCCAACTGGAACCAGTCCTCGACACCGTCCTCACCGCCGCTCACACCCGACTCGCCGAATCAGGTGCAGCAGCACGGACCGTGACAGTCCGCCTCCGCGACGCCCACTTCACCACGATCGGCCGATCAGTATCCCTGCCCCAAGCAGCCACCGAGCTCGGCGAGCTGCGCCCGGCGGCACTGACCGCCCTACGGGCCGCAACAGAGGCGATGGGCCTGGACGCCGAGGAAGATTCCGGCGCCGGAGCACGCCTGCTCGGAGTTGCGCTCGGCGCACTCTCGACCTCAGCGCAGCTGACCCTGCTACCAGGAAAGACAGAACATCAGACCTTCACCGACGCCATCGCCCTCCCGCTACCCCAACAGGACAACCAACCGACCGCACTGGGGACTCGTGCTGATGACTGGCTGCCCGGCCGCGACGTGGAACACGCCGACTTCGGCCGCGGATGGGTCGTGCGGTCCATCCCAGCACAAGACGCCCCGTCGGGGAGCACCGAGGTGCACGTGCGATTCGAGACCGCCAACTCCCGATTCGCCCGCCAACGCCGCTTCCCGATTGGCGACCCCCGCCTCACTACGACAACCTCAGCGGCGGTTCAACCGATCGCTTAGCAGTTCGGATGCGGGCAGGGACGGTCGGCATGATGAGCGGCAGATCGACGGAATCAACGGCGCGGACGAGGGGCAGGTCGAGCCACCCGGGCGCACATCGGACACCGCCACCACACCAGCCGAGAGGCCGCGGCCCGCACCGTCACCGGGTCCAAGTCCCCGTTCCGCGTGGGATGCCACTGCGCTGCGCCCCCACCGCCCACACCTCGGCGACGTCGACGATCACAGTGCTGCGCTCATCACTGATGACCCGCCACGCCAGCCGCCAATCGCGGTTGCCGACGACCAACTTGCGGTACCCGACAAGGGAACCCAACAACGGTTCACCCGGCGTAGGGATCGGTCTCCCAACAACAGCATCTTCTTCAGGACCCACTCCAGCGGGGCACCGTCCAGCCGCTGAAGATCCTCGAAAACGGCGGTGTCGGTCAACCACACCTCAGGGCGAGGCCGGTCCTGCTCAGGCGGGGGCATCCATGCTGTTCAGCTCGTCGCGGGTGTACCCAAAGGAGACGATGGCGCGCACGGCGCACGAGACCGTGCGCCGTGCTGTAATTTGACCGCATGAAACTGTTTCGCAGCGCGCACGCTTCTGCCGCCGATCCTTTGTTGACGCGCCCCCGGGTCGCCGAGTTCATCGACCGTGACCCTGCCCGTGTGACGAGGTACTTCCAAGCAGATCTGATGCCACCACCCGACGAAAAGCTGGAAGGCGGAGCGCCAGCATGGCGGCGAAGCACAATCCGGTCGTGGTGGCTGCAACGGGGCGGACAGTTGCCGCCCGTGCCCGCCAACGACCGCTACCACGGTCAATGGCCCGACACAGATCTACAACCGGAACTCCTCGAGGAACAACTGATCGACGTCGAGGTCGGACGCGGTCAACCCGGCCAGCTTCACGTCCGCGTCTACCGGGCGATGGATGGCCGCGGCCCGGTCGTGATCCTCGGCTGGCCGAAAGACAGCCCGTACCGCTGGAGGGACGAATGGCACCATGTTCTACCCCAGGTGCGGGCCGCGCTTGTTGTGGACGTCGAGGTCGAGCACCCGGTCTGGCTGGTGGTCCGGGCTGAATACAGGCAGTACCTCGAGAACGCGAAAGACGGCCGGTTGCCGTCGGAGGTGACGATCTCCGACGTCGACAACCACTCCGCGACGATCACCGCCGAGGACGTCGCGCGGCTGATCGGGCAGCCCTTCGACGTATATCCAGCGACGCTGTACACCGCAGACGCGATCACGGCCCGGCGTGCCAGTGGAGACCAAGACACCCCAACCCCGACCGCGGTCCTCGACGACGACGCTGATCTAGGGCCACGAGTTCGCCGACTGCGAGCGCTCTTGCACCACATAGAAACCGCAGCACCTTTGCGCAGTGACGTTCTCGCGTTCGCGGCGGGCGTTCTCGCCGAAGACGCCCGCCACGTCAACGAGCGTCTCCGCCATGATGCCGAGTTCCTCAACGGTTGTACTTCACGATTCGAGGAGGAGCCCGCCGGTGCAGGGACGACTGCGCTGCATCTCGCCGTGTTCCCCCAGCCGCGACAGCTCAGCCCTCACGAACATCATCTGGTGCGCACGACAGCCCTCGACCCGCCTCTGATCGAGTCGAAGGTGAGACTCACTGATGAGGAAGTACGCCAAACGGGCGAGATCGAACGCGGTATTCCTCGTGCTGACGCGAAGGACTACCTCGACGGCATCCGGCGAGTGCTGATGGGCCACAAATACACGAACACTTCGCCGATTCGGGAAGCCCTGCAGGTCGCCGAGGGGATCGTGGCCGCCGTCGTACATCGAGCCGACCCAGAGTTCGCCCGGAGAGACCGACTCCCCCGCGCTGAGACGTGGACCGCAGACACACCCCAGATGCGCGCCTACCTTGACCAGCTCGACGAGGTCGCCGGCATCACCGAGTTGCCCTTCGAACTCCAACGCCGCGCCCACGCCCTGCAGAACATCGACGCCGCAGCAGACTGGAGCGAACGCCGCCTGCTCTACGACCAGAGAAGCCAACTACTCGCCCTTACGGGCATGGAACCCTCCAACCTTGACGAGGAAAGAGCACGCAGGCTCGTCCGGTCCAAACACACCGACATCGACTTCATCGAACGGGGCGAAGCGATGCCCACCGCCGTCGAGAACGCACTCGTCACCGCCTACATGGCCGACAGCCCCAAAGTCATCCTGGAATGGCCGCAAGCCGCGCAAACCAACGGTATGGACCTGCTCGCACACGGCCGTCTCGTCGCACCATCGGCAACCAACGTCGAACGGCCCGTATTCATCAAACACGACGACGGCTCACTCCAACCGCTCAGCCTCAACGGCGACACCCACTTCCACGGCTTCGTATGGGGGGTGAGCTCCACCGACACCATCTCGCCCGCAGTCCACGCGTTCCTGACCGACAAACCCCGCCGCGACTGGCGGACCTACGAGAACGAAGCCGACGATCCCGCCTTGCAAGCCTACGAATGGCTCCGCACCTACCTGCTCAAATCCGGCACCGGCCCACTCGACGTGGACGGCGCCCCGATCGTCGAGCGCTACCAGGCACTCGCGGACTGACCAACATTCAGGTGACATCTCTCGGCGTGGCCGCCCGGTCTCGTCACGCCGTCCATCTTTCCCACCGTCTCCTATGCTCTCGCGCAGTGGCTCCTTGACCCGTCGGTGGGTTTTCCGGCGGGCGGCGGCAGGATGGGGTCATGTCGGACGGGGTGAGTGCTGCTCGTGGTGAGCTGTTGCAGGCCGCGACAGCCGCGCGAGCGCAGTTGTTGGCCGCCGCGGCCGACCCGGGCGTCCCAGCCGTGGTGCGGATGAGCCGCTCCGATGCGATGCGGTCGACGAACGCCCGGATGGAGCAGCTGCTGCAGCAACACCCGGGACACACGCATGGCACGTATCAAGGCGCGGTGTTGCCGCCGCAGCCTATCGAGGTGGCCAGGCCTCCGGCACGATACCTCGTCTCCGCTCAGCGGAGCGTTGCGGGCGCCACGCCGTGCGGGACAGCCCTTCGTCCGGTCGCCAGCGGTCGGGCGGATACTCGACAGGTGACTACGGCAACGATGAAAATCGAGCGATCCGGGCCGGCGATCCGTGCGGCACTGGCCCAATTTGCCCCCAGTGACTGTCCTGTGTTCGAAGCTGAACTGCGCCAGGCCATCCGGCACGCTGCGGACACCCTCGATCTTGCCTCTGCCGAGGCGGCGCTCGATAGGTGGTGGGGTGTCGCGGTGATTCGGGCGAACCCGCTCTCCGAGCAGGAACAGGCGCAGGTCGCCCGGGCCAAGGCCGGTGACTTCGCTGGCCTACTCGCCCGCGATGAGCACGGAAACTGGGTCCAGCTGTAAATGCCGCGCTACGGCCCGGTGTGGCTGGAGATCGCGCGAGAGCACTACGCAAGCCTCCCGGCCGCGACTCGCGAACAGGTCGACGCCCGCATCGAGCAGTTGTTGGAGAATCCGCGCCTGAGCGCGGGTGGGTACGACGAGCTCACCGACCAGTGGACCACCATCTACGGCGAGGGGATGGGCCTGATCGTCTATGCCGTCGTCCACGAGCGGCAGCGTGTCATCATCCTGCGGCTGGTGTAACTGGCCAGTTGTACGCGAACCGTTGCGCCCCGCAGTGGGACCGGAACAACTCGCCAGCCACTATGCACCGTGGTACCGACATGCCCAGCTCAGGCGCTCTGCGCTTTCCGCCCGCGGATCGCGACGTTCGCTCTTTCCCTGCGGGGGCCCATCCGTCGCGTCTGGTCTAGCCGGATCCGGTTGTGCCTGAGAGGACGGGGTTGATTGCCGCGCTGCCGCAGTCGGAGATTTTGGTGGGGACTTTGCGGCTGGTGGTGTCGGCGGGCATGGTGACGAGCAGTGCTGGTGCGCTCGGGCAGAAGTTGCCGTTGGGGTAGTTATCGCTGACCTCGAGGATGGCGGTTGCTTCTTGTCCTGGGTTGAGGTTGACGAGCGGTGGCGACTGTCCGGGTTGGAGGCCGCCGAAGTAGCCGGCGGGTTCTCGGATGGCTTGGTATTGCTGTTGGCCGGCGGCGTTGAGCACGGCGACTCCGGGGTAGCCCTGTGTGGTGCAAGGGTGGCTGCTGGTATTGGTGAAATGCAGGAGGGTTGCCCCGTTTCGGTTGGCTGGCTGCTGCGGCTCGGCGGTGAGTCGGGTGGTCGCGGACGTGCACGCAGGGACACCTGATGAGGGGGCAGCTGTGCTGGACGGCGCGTCGGTGACGGCCGGTTGAGGGACGGGCACCGTCGTGCTGGCCGGCGGCGTGGTGCTGGCACCGGGCGAGGCCACAGCGGGCGAGGTCACAGCGGGCGACGGCGTCACGGACGCGGTGCCGGATGGAGCGGGTGTGTGGGAGGAGGTGCCGGAGCAAGCGGACAAGACACCTGCGGCGAGAAGACTGCAGCAGCCCACCAGAATCGACTTCACACGCATGACACGAATCCTTCTCCGCATGGTCCAGGCGCGTTTCGCGGGTTTGCGGTTCCGACGATTCGGTCTTTGATCGAGTGCATGGTGAGGTGCCGGATCGTGGTTCGGGGCGGACCCTATGGTGGTTCTGTGACCGCAGAGGCGGTCGGGAAGTGAGGGAGGATGACGGTGGGGTATGACGCACAACTCTATCGAGAGTTACTGGTCGAGAGCCCTCTGGCGGTCGTGATCCATGGGCCGGACGGGGCGGTGGTGGAGGCCAATCAGGCCTTCGCCGACATGCTCGGCTATACCCGAACCGAGGCGCTGGCCTTGTCAGCAGAGCAGGTGATCCATCCCGACGATCGTGCCCAGCGCGACGCCGACGCGCAGCGCCTGATCGGCGGGCAGCAGCGCAACCTGGCCGCCGAGCGGCGGCTCGTCGCCAAGGACGGGTCCACGATCTGGGCGCAGGTCCGCAAGAGCGTGTTGCATCAGGACGGGCAGACGGTGGTGATGGTGATCATCGAGGACGCGACCACCCACCACCAGCACCTGGCCCGCCTGGAACACGCCGCCCATCACGACGAGCTGACCGGGCTGCTCAACCGCCGGGGGCTGTGGGCGTGCATGCAGGCAGGATCGCCTCAGTCGATCCCGGAGTTGGTGGTGACGCTCATCGACGTCAACGAACTCAAGGCCACCAATGACCTGCACGGGCACGCCGCCGGTGACCTCCTGATCGCCGGAGTGGCCCGGTCCCTGACCGCCCTGGCCCGCCCAGGCTGGGTGATCGCACGCCTGTCCGGGGACGAGTTCGTCCTGCTCGCCCCCGCCGAGAAGGTCACCGCCCCGACCCTCGCCCGCGCTGTGCGCACCGCGGCCGCGACGCCGCTGTGCTTGCCCGAGGCGCACTGCACCCTCGTGCCGTCGGTGGCGGTCGGTACCACCGTGCTACCCGCCGGCGGGGTCCTGGCCGACGCCCTCCGAGAGGCCGATCAGGCCATGTATGAAGACAAACGACGCTCCCACCCCGACCGGCGACAACACCGCAGGACCGCGTAAATCCTCAACTACCGAACCGGTCCGGTGGCGCCCGGCACGCTCCGAGAGACAACAGGAGTGAGCCTCTGGCGCGCGCGACCGGCTCACCGTCTCAATCTGGACCGCCCAAGGTCGCCAGCCCGGAATCGTGTTCGGCTGCTCGCCCGAGCAGCACGCGATGCTGGTCGGGCACCGTAAGGGCGAGTCCGACCTCGTGCACCGGGACGGCATGTGGTTCCTCTACGCCGGCTGCGACGTCCCCGACGTGCCGGTGACCGACCCGGCCGGGTTCCTCGGCGTCGACCTGGGGATCGCGAACCTGGCCACCGATAGCAACGGCACCCGGTACAGCGGGAAGGGGCTGAACCGGGTCCGGCACCGCAACCAGCGGCGTCGGGCCAAACTCCAGCGGGTCGGGACGAAGTCCGCGAAACGACTCCTGAAACACCGCAGCCGCAAGGAAGCCCGGTTCGCCGCTGACGTGAACCACCGCATCAGCAAGAGCATCGTGACCGAGGCCGAACGCACCGGCCGCGGGATCGCCCTGGAAGACCTGGGCGGTATCCGCGGGCGGGTACGGCTCCGACGGCCCCAGCGGGTCACGCTGCAGGCCACCCTCCCGCACGCGGCGTGACCCATCGCAGCCAGCATGGTTCATGATCTGCAAGCTCGGTCGTTCACGGCCGAGAAGCTGACATTGCCCATCACTGTTTCAGTCCCTCTTTGGGTGGTGACGCTGCACGTCGCGGATGACGCCGGCGAGGTCGTCGGGTCTCCTGCTTGGTGCTCCCGGAGTCTCCGGTGCCCCGCCTCCGCTCTGCTGGGCCGGTACCGGGTGTGGATGGTGGAGCACAATCCACAATCTCGTTAGCGCCCAGGCGGCCACCAAGGCGGCGGTGGCCAGCACCGAACCGGTCGGTGCCGCCATCGAGGTGATCAGCCCACCCACACCGAGCCAGAAGGCGGCGAACTGCCGAGGCACGAAGGTAGGTTCGCCCGAACCGCGGCGGTCACACCACCAGACCCGGGCGGCGACCGTCGCCACCAGCACGACCGACACGAGGCCCACCACCGACCACACCACCCCCGCATCGTGATCAGGTGGGGGCAGGGGCGGGAAGTTGAGCATCATGTCGCTCATCCGGCGCCGAGCCCGACGGGACACGGTCGATACGCAGCCGGTGCTTCTCTGCTGGCTGCTCGGCCTCGGGAGGCTCATCCCGTCGTGGTGGTCCGGTGACCGTCTCGTGCTTGTACAGGTCCGCAACGATGCCAGCTGGTCGTTCCGCTCCTGACAGCTCGCAGGGCTCATGAGGTGTTGTCAACTTCCAACGCCAACGGATCGCCAGGCGATTCGACGCTGCGACGGATTGTGGACACCTCGACTGGCGATGCTCAACGCTCATCATCGTGGTCGCTTCCAAGCGCGGTCAGTACCTTTCGGACACTGCGGGCTTCGCTGAGTTCCGGTGCACCCGGGGGCCCCAGTGTGTTGCGTATACCGGCACGGATCTGGGCCGGGGTGAACCGGGCCCAGCGATTCAGCCCAACCTCTGGGCGGTGGTCGGCGCCGAGCCAGCGCTGCACGTCGCGGCGTGTGCTGCCGTCCCACAACCCAGCATCCCGCAGTGCCCCCGCCAGCCCCACCACCGTCGGAAGATCGATGCCGAGTTTGCGGGCCTTGGTAGCCAAGGGGAAGGGAAGACCATGGTCGGACCAGCGCTGCGCCTCCGCGACAGTGATCCCGGCCCGCCGAGCTCGGCGCCAATCCCGTAAGTCATCGTCGCTCACCTCCGCGCCGACCCACACCGTCAGCAACGGGCCCATCCGCTGAAGTAGCCGATCGTTAACGTACTCGTGGCACATCAGGGCGAGCACCAGAGCCGCAAGTACAAGCACGAACACTGCTGCGGTGACACCAGCACTGAGCGCCACTGTCGACCAGTCCACGGAATGGCCGAGTATCAGCGGCCGCCCGATCCAGCTGAGGGCGACACCGAACACCACCGCGAGCCAGATAGGCCACAGCGCTACGGACATGCTCCCAGGCTCCGGGAAAAACAACATCTGACGACAGCGCGGACAACTCCTCGCGGCGCATCGGACCAATTTCTTGCATTGCCTGCGGAGCTATCCTCGTGTGTGGTCACTGACGGCCTCCCTATTCTCGTGGTCGGTTCGGTGCCGAAGGGGCATAGGCGCATCGCCGAGACTTAGTTTGGGGCGCGGTGTTCGGAAGGGATGGCGAACACCGCGCCCCGGGCCAGATGGTTAGTGGGAAACGAGGACCTGCATCTCACCGACCTGGATGCTGGTGCCAGTGTTGAACTGCATCGGGATCGTCCCGGCCTGACCGCCGCCGGCCCAGTTGACTGTCCAGTACGACGTCGCCGTCACCCGCCAAGCGTTGCCGGGCTGACCTTCACTGGAGCGGTCGTACCGGTACCCGCACGTCGGTGACACATCAGCCCCGAACCCCGTTTGGTACGGGGTGCCCACGGCGTTCGAACCCGCACACACCACGGTGTTGCCGTCGCCCATGGTCCACACCACCCTGTCCAGGGTGCCGGTGGCCGTCACCACCGTGGCACCTGCTGCGGCGGTCGTGGAGATCGGACCGGTGGTGTGCGGCCCAGGATCAGCCGTCCACATGTACACCGGCAACCCAACCAGGCCCACAAACCCGGGTGCGTTCTTCGGAACGATGCCGATCTCGATGGCCTTCAACGCCATCTGCGACACCGCCATCTGCGCCACCACCGCCGGGGGAACCGGCGGCGGTGCAGGCGGTGCCGGCGGGCCGCCCGCAGCCGCAGCAGGCGCAGGCGCGGGCCCAGCCGCCGCGGGAGCAGGGCACGCGCTGACCGTACCCAGATTGCACAGCGCCTGGTTCGCGGCGCCGGCGAACCCGAGGGCACCCTGATTTGACCCAGCGCCGAGCGCTTGCGCCAGCGCCCCAACGGCGTACTGCAGAGGGCCAACGCTCACCGACGTCGGTTCCACGTACGGCACCGACGACAGTGACGACGAACCACCTCCGCCACCGCTGGAGCCGCCTCCGCCTCCGCCACCACCACCGCCACTGTTGTTGGTGGACTGGGCGGAACTGCCGCCGCCTCCACCTCCTCCGCCACCGCCACTGTTGTTGGTGGACTGGGCGGAACTGCCGCCGCCTCCACCTCCTCCGCCACCGGAACCCGGGGACGTCGCAGCGATGGTGACGCTTCCGAAGCCACCGAAGCTCGATCCGCCGACCGACACACCTCCAGGGGGTGGGTCATCGGCGAATGCGGATCCAGCAAGAAGGCCGCCAGCGGTGAGCAGGACGGCGGTGACTGTCGAGATGCCAACCATGGTTCTTAGGGGTCGGCGCATTTCGTTCTCCGTTCGGTGAGGTGTTGATCTCACGTGGCATCACATGGGCGTCGTGAGTTGTAGTCGGCATTGCTGACGCGCCACCCTGCAGGATTGTTGGGAGTGGCATTGGTCAGCGTCAAGATCGCGAGATTCTTATCAAGCCGCTGCGGGTCAACGTCGGACTTTCCGTCGGGGCGGGTAATAGTGCTCCCGGAGACGTCCTGGCATACGCGTGTTGTCGCGGTGACAGGGCTCACATTTGGCTTGTAGTCGGTGAGATGAACCCACACCACCCGACTATCCCCTTTGAACACCAGCTTGTTGTCCAGGGTTTGGCGAGCCTGGTCGCGCATGCTGGTGGCGGCGGTACCAGTAGCGACGGTGTCGATGACGGCCAGGTTCTGGTTCGGGTTGGCGAATACCGAGCTGACCACCTGTGTGAAGTGCTGCACCATCGGAGTGACCTGTTGTTCGGCGATTTGGGCGGGGGTCGGTGGGTTGGTGGGTGGTGTCAGCTGGGCCGCGGAGCTGGTGGGTGGGGCTGCGGTGCTGTTGGTGCCGCAGCCGGTGAGTGCGGCGAGGCTCAGTCCTGCAGCGACCACAGCCATCGCGTTGCGATGTTTGGTGGTGCGTGTCATGGGTGCGCGCTCCTTCGGTTAGCGGTCATCGGTCAGCCGGTGATCCGGTAGAGGTTTTCGCCGGTGTCGGTGTGGGTGTTTTTGAGGTCGTGGAGTAGCTGGGTGGTGGCGGTTTCCATGTCGCCGCCAAGGCCGTCGAGTTCTTCGAGCATGGTGTAGATGAGGTCTTGGGCGGTGTCGGGGTCGTTGCTGGCGTGGGCGGCGAGGATCGCGATGCGCCACAGCCCTTCGCGGTTGGGTTCGATGGCTAAGCCGCGGCAGGCGGTGGCGTGGGCGTCGGCGACGTCACCGTGGTGCAGGTGACGGGCCGCGAGCTCCTCGGCGGCGTCGGCGATGCGGCTGATCATCTCCCGCTCGTTGTATTCGGCCCAGTCGTACTTGGTGACGTATTTGGTGGGGTTAGTGGGGTGGGTGAACGGTTGGGCGGTCACCAGGTCCAGGGCGTGGGTGAGGTGGCGGGTGCTGGCCTGGGGGGGGTCGTTTCCGACCAGGAGTTGCCAGTGGTCCCAGTCGGTGTGTAGCTCGTCGTCGAGGCGGTAGCCGCCGGCTTTGGTCCATGTGGCCACCGCGCGGTTGCCGCTGGGTGTGTCGCCGAGCCACGTTCGGAGTCGGCTGATCGCCTGGTTGCGGCGATCCGTTTTCGCTTTGCGTTGCTCGGCGGGATCTTGGATCTTGTCGTAGGTGGAGATGGGCCACATGAGGGCGTCGATCTCGTAGGAGCTGATGCCGGGGCGCATCGCGAGTAGGCAGGCCAGTTCGGTGAGTTGTCCGCGCTTGTCCGGCTCTGCTGGCCCTTTCCCGCTGGGTGGGCTCACGGCGGGTTCACCGAGCACCCGGATCCACAGATGTGGCACCGCCGGGTCTGCGGTCGAGACGGCTGTCTCTGCCTCGGGCCCGGGTGCGGGTTGCGTGGCCTGTTCGGGTGTACTGTCGGCGACCGCAATGTCGTCGGGCACTGGGGTGTCTAAAGGAGCTTCTCCCTCGCGATACGTGTGTTCGGGGGCGTCGCCGGCGACGGTGTCCGTCTCGGTGTCGTTGCCGGCGGTTTTCGGTGGGGTCGTGTTCCAGGGCAGCGTGATGATCGTGGTGGCCGAGCGGGGTATGTCGGTGGCGGCAGGAGCGGCGGTAAGCGTGGTGGTGTCGATGCGTTCGGCTGTCCAGGTGGACTGCGCATCGGGTGCGGTGGGCTGGGGGTTTGTGGGTGGGGTGGTGGCGGTGGCCATCACCTTCACGATGCTGGCGTAGGCCTCGGCGGTGAGGCGTTGCGGGGTGAGGGCGAACCCGGCGGTGACCCCGGCGCGCTGCAGCTGCGCTTCCCCGGTGTCGTCGAGGTGCAGCGCCCAGGGTGCCCTGGTGGCGGTTTGGGTGATGACGGCGATCGCCAGGCGGGGTTGGTCGGTGAGGATCCGGTCGAGTTGGGCTTGCTGGGTGTCGGTGACGGGTGTGGTGACGAGCAGGATTTGGGGTGTGGTGAATCCGGCGGGGTCCCCGTCGTCGGCGGTGCGGGTCTGGGCGACGCCACCGTTCATGCCGGTTGCGGTGAGGTGGGTGCGGTCGGTGCCGGCGTGGCGGTCGAGGCTGTCCAGGATGGTGTCGAGGGTGTCGGCGTATTGGACGCGGCCGTTGTCGAGAGCGGCGGGTAGGTCCTGGCAGGTGCCGACGAGGGTGAGCAGTAGGTCATCGGCCAGCGGGGACACGGCGAGTTCCACGGCGAGGGCGCGGCAGATGTCGGCGGCGTCGGTGTCGTGGGCGTGGATCCCGAGCTGCCCGGTTTCCTCGAGGTTGATCAGGACTTGGGCGCCGTCGGGGTCGGTGCCGATGCAGACCAGCGAGGGGTAGGGGCTGGTGACGGCGGGTGTGGGGGTGTCCAGGCTGGTCGCCGGGGTGATGGACCAGGTGCCGGCGTCGGTTCGTGTCCATGGTGCGGGTAGCTCGACGGTGTCGAGGAACACCGCCTCGAGGTGGCTGTCGTCGTGCAGGCGCACCGCCAACAACGCTGGCAGTGGCCGGCCGAGCTCGTGGTAGTGGACGGTGAGGCTGCGCAGGGCGGTGTCGACCTGGTGCAGCTGCAGCGGTTGCGCGGCGGCGCGGAGTTTCGCTTCGCTGATCGCGGCGTCCCCGGTGGGCAGGGGGATGGACTCGCCGCGTTTGCGGCGGCGTTGCTGGCGGCGCCGTGCCAGGCCCAGTCCGGTCAGCAGGGCGGTGGCTGCGATGCCGGTGAGTCCGATGAGACTGCGGGTGCTGGCGGCGTCGTGCACGGCGACAGGGGCTTGGGTTTGTTGCTCCCCTGCTGGTGCGGCGGTGGGTGTTTGGGCAGGTGCCGGTTCCGGAGTTGTTGCGGGCGGTTGGGCGGGTTGGGTGGCCGCGGGGGTTTCCGGTGGGGTTGCGGGCAGCTGCTGCTCTGCGGGTGGTTGCGCGCTGGGCGCCGGAGCGGGCGGGGCTGGAGCAGGTGGTGGTGCGGGGACCGCCGGCGGTGCCGGAACCTGCTCCTGGGGAACCTGCGGAGCCGGTGCCGGGATGGGTGCGGGGGTGGCGCCGGGCAGGAGGAGGTGCTGGCCGACGGTGAGCGTCGTAGAGGGCAGCGGTACCCCGGTGGTGTCGGTGATCTCGGGCCAGCGGTGTCCGTCACCGAAATGCTTGACGGAAAGGTCCCACAGGGTGTCACCGTGCTGCACGGTGATCGTCCCGCCCGGTGCCGCGGCCGGCGCAGGCGCAGGGAGCTGCAGCACCCATCCGGGGTGCAGCCAATGGGAGTCATCCAGGGCCGCCCCGTCGGCCTGGGGGTGACCGTAGTTGAGTTGGGCTATCGCGGTGGAGAGAGATCCATCGCCGAAGTGTTTGACGGCGAGGTCCCACAGGGTGTCGCCGTGGACCACGGTGACAGTGGGACCGACGGCGGGGGCGGCGGGGGCGGTGACCCACGCCGGTACCGCGGTACGGGCACCAGTGCCGGTGTCGACGACCCCGGCACTGGTGCTCACCGGAGCCCCAACCGTGGCGGGGGCAGCGGAGGCGCTGGCGGCCAGGGGTGAGGCCACCGCGGTACCGGCGGTCAGCAACAGCAGGGCTCCACTGACCAGTGCTGCGGCGCTGCGCTGCTGCAACCCCAGGGCGGGCAGTGTGGGGGCGGAGATACCGCGAATGGTGGCGGCGGCCTCGACGAGCACGGGGAACGCGAACGTGGCCCACGCCACCCATCCCACCCAGGCGAGGCTGTGTACGACACCGAGCAGAAAGCCTTCGCCGGTGGGTGCTTGCAGGGTGGTCTTGATGGTGTCGAAGCTCGGGATGCTGTGCGGCAGCGGCGGGGTACCGAACAGCGCCACCAAGGCCAAGGGGATGCCGACAAGGAGACCGACCAGCAGGAGCAGGCTGGCCAGTCCTTTGAGGCGTGCGCGGGCGGCGGTCACGGTGCCGCCCCCACGTTGGCGGGGTTGTTGAGGGTGCCGTTGAGGGTCGCGGTGGCTGACCCGGTGCCGGTGAGGGTCCCGACCCCGATGATGGAAAGGAAAACCGGTTGGTAGGTGGTGCTGGTGGTGATCGACAAGGTGGTGGGGCTGGTAATGGTGACGGTGCCCTGCACACCGGCGGTGGACAGGTAGCGGCGGGCTGCGGTCGCCGCGGCCGGGGTGTCCACGGTCGCCGGGCGGCCTTGGACGGACTCTCCGACGTTGATGGCTTGACCGGCGGCGCGGGCCGCTTCTTGGGCGGCGGCGGAGGCGCGTTGCCCGGCGGCGGCTTTGCCGCTGCCGTCGACGACGAGCCCGACCGCGATGAGCAGGGCGAGGGCGATGACGGCGGCGAAGATCGCGTACGCGCCGTCATCACGATCACGAAACAGGACTCTCTCAGACACGCTCTTCCGCCTTTCGCGTGTAACCCCAGCCGTCGGCTCGGTTGAGTAGTCGGAAGTGTTGGTGGCTGATGCTCTGGACGGTGACAGTGTTTCCGTCTGGTCGGATGGTGGTGACGTTGAAGCTGCCGGAAGCGCGCACGGCCACACGGCCAACGTATGTCCCGGCCTTCTTGCCGATGGAGACGACTGCGCAGACGTGGTCTCCGGTGGCGAAGCCGAAGTGCCGCTTTTGGCGGGTTAAGCGCAGTCGTGGGGAGCCGTGCTTGTCGCTGCGGGTGCGGGAGTAGGTGCCGCGTCCGGTGGAGCGGGCCATCAGCACTGCGCTGGGCGCCGAGGCAACGTCCGAGATGTCACCAACGCACAGCGCGTCTAAGGTGTGCGACTTCGGCAAACCACTCTGTGTGCGGTTCCACTTGGTCCGGCCGCCTGAGCCCGTCGTGACCGGCAGGCCCAGTTCGGTGAGGGTCTGCCGTAGTGCCCAGCGGGTGGAGTTGACCGCCGCCGCATCCGCTAGCGGACGCTTGGCATGGGCAGTGATGCGCGCCAGCCGGGTGGAATCGGTGACGAAATCGGCCACATCCTGCGTGCCCTTTGCCTTGTTGCATGGGATGCACGCCAAAGTCAGGTTGGATACCCGGTTGGAGCCACCTTTAGCCCGCGGGTGGATGTGGTCGATGTTTAGTGGCACCGAATTGGGACCAACGCCGCCCGCGTCGCAGTAGGCGCATCGGCGCTGCCACTTGGCCAGGAGATACTCGCGGACCTCGAACCCGGCGAGAGTGCCCTGCTGATACCCCACCCCAGCGATCTCCGGGTTGACCAGCTTCTGCATGTCGAAGCGGACCAGTTCCATCGACGCCGCAGCGACAGGGGCGATGTTCTGGAGCCGGGTCACCCATGTGGTCGTGGATGTGACCCGGTGCCGTAGGGATGGCGCCAGCCAGCCTTTCGGCTTGACCCGGTTGTTGAACCGCGGTGCCCGGTACCGCAGGTTGCGGGACCGCCGACTTCGCCGCCGAGCCGCACGGGCCTTAAGGTTCTTGCTGATCTGCTGCCCTCGGTGGGCGATCTCCACCGCGAACAGACCGTGTGTTGCGCCGGCAGTGTCTACTCGCGCTACCGCAAGCCCGGTGAAACGACTGCCGGGATCGAGCTTGACCACAACACCATCAACCTGACTGTCGGTTACCAGGCGGTCGACCAACCGAATGGTGAACGGCTGGAGCTTGGCAACCCGTGCTCGTCCGTCGCGCAGAAGTTGTCTCGCCCTGCGCGGGCTTGTCGGCATGAGCGGTGTCTTGTGCTTGTCCAACACGAACACTGCCGGCTGGACCGTTCTCACTTGTGCGGTGGTGCGGTGGTACACGGGATCACTCCCGCTTCCGGGGGTTACCCGGTGACGACCTGCCCGCAGGCGAATGCGGTGCAGATTCTCCCCTCGACCATGTTGTACGCCAGCTACAGCCGAAGCTGTGTCCGTACCCCGTTTCGTCGTTACCCCAACGGTGTCTGCTGATACGGATTCCAGAGCAGGGAACTGAGGAAGCATCCCCTGGTGGGTCTTCTCATTTACGTGCAACGTAGACATCATGTTCGCCTCCTTTCGATGTCTCGGTCTGGTCAACCAGCCTTGGCGGGTGGGACTCATTCGGGAGCGTGAAGTTCCGTTGTGAGCCCGTCCTTCAGGGCGGGGTGGCTGATCAATTTGCCCGGGATCGGTAGGTGTCCAGTGGGCTGGTGGCGGTGGCGGTGATGGTCCGGGAACCGCCGACACCCGGTAGGGACAAATCGGACAGGGCGATGGTGCAGCTGACGGTGCTGGTCAGCGTCGCGGGGGTGCCGGGTGAAGACCGGAAGCCGGCGGTGTCGGTGTTGACCGTGGTGGAGGTGCAGGTGAGGCCGTCGCTGTGCAGCGTTTGCTGCGCCGCGGTCTGCGAGTCCGTCGTGGCCGCGGACTGGGTGCGGGCGATGCTCGCGGTACGCGCCGCTTCCTCGGCGGCGTGCTGGACGTGCTGATGCGCGAGGGCCACGTGGCCACCAACAATGAGCAAGCCGAGGAACGCCAACAGGGCGGGGAACACGATGAGCAGCTCGAGGGTCGCGGAACCGCGGTCGCTGATCCAGTGTCGGCGTAGTGCCCGCATCTTCATCCTGCCGCCTGTCCTGGGTGGGTGATGCGTTCCACGGGAAGCGCGGAGCGCACCGTGACGGTGAAGTTCAGCCCAGGCAAAATGTTTTGACTTTGCCCGCTGATGGTGATGGTCGCGGTGGTAGCGGTGCGGGACGCGGTGACGCTCGGGGACGTGAGGGTGGTGCCGTTGCGGGACAGGTAGTCGGCAGCGGCGGCTTGCCCGGCGCCGCTGGTGCCGGTGGTGGTGCGGGCGGCCCGCAAACCTTCTTCGGCGGCGGCGTTGGCAACGGTGCGGGCTTGGTAGTACAGAGCACCCTGGATGATGCCGAAGATGAGGAAGAACACGACGGGGGCGAGTATGACGATTTCCGGGACCGAACCCCGGTCATCACGCCACCAGTGTTGTAGGTGGCGTGATGATCCGGGATCGGTCGTGGACGCTGTCATCGCGGTGTGGTGTTACTGAATTTTCGCCATGTACTTGTTGACGACGATGCCGATGCCCCCGACGACGACGATGGCGAGGGCGACCAGGCCAGCGATCAGGACGACCTCGGGGACCAGCCCTCGATCGTTGTGCCTGTCGCCGACTCTCTCCGAGAGACGGTCGGTGATCAGAATGTAGAGCGCGGCGACGGTGGTCGCAGCGATCTGGGCTTGGGTGGCGATGCGACGGTGCATGAGTTCTCCTGGTTGCGGGTGTGGTTACTGGGAAGAAGATGCGGGAAGCGGCTCGCCAGTGACCCCGTTGTGACGCAGATCACACAGTCACCCCCTTGTGACGGTCTGTTAATAGACCAGGTAAGAGTAGCCGCCTACCACGACATTTCCACCCGGTGCATTAGACGCCGGCCATGCGTATGACCGCCGGAACCGTAATCATCAAAAGCACAACTAAACCCAGCACGCCGAGAGGAGCGCCGAGCCGTTCGGTAGCACTTCCAGCCGCCGCCTGCTCCTTCGACAAAATCGCGTTACGCAACGACGCGCTGCGCGCCCGTAACGTGTCATACACCGACACCCCCTCGTTCCCGGTCAGGCGCATGATGTCGGCGAGGTCGTCGAGCGCGGGCAGATCCAGTTCGTGTGCGAGCTGGCTCAGGGCGTCCCACGGTGCGTGCCCGGACAGCGCCGCGCGGTCCAGTTCCTCACTGAGGCGAACGAACACCCACGAATCACCCACCCCGGCGGCTCGCTCCAGGCTCTGCGTGGAGCCCAGCGACGCTTTGCGGCAGAACGCGACGAGGTCGATGTAGGCGCCCAGTGCGCGGCCGAACTCTTCTCTGGCTTTGATGGCATCCCTGCGTACCTCCAGGTCGGGCATGAACGACATGGCGGCGCCGAGCAGGAGACTGGCGAACAGCGGAAGCGCCAGCGGTGGTGTGTGCCCGAGGATGGCAGCGAGCACGGTGAGGGCCGGAAAGATCACTACGCCGACGGTGGCTGCGAACGCCTTCTCACCGAGGAACCGGGGAACGCTGCGGCGCAGCAACGACAGGTCTGAGGTGGGGATCCGCAGCCACGGGCGTCCCGCAATGTGCGGGAACAGCCAGGTCCCTATGGCTGTGATCTTCGAGGCATCTGCGGGCCCGGTGTCGATGCGGCGCTCGGCGTCCGGCCCCCGCAGCCGCGTCATCGCGTCAGCGAGGTCCGGATGCGCGGGCAGAAACCGGAGGAGGACGAGGAAGATACCTCCGCCGAAGAGGATGCCCACAACGATCGCAGCCTGCAAAGTACTCATCTGTCTGCTCCTCTTTGCGCAGGTTCCTGATCCAAGACCGCGTTTTCTGGGCGCTGCTGCGGGTTGGTGGCAACGCGGACCGTCGAACCGAGGAAACGAGGTAGCGGTGGGGCCTTCTGAATGCGTTTGATCCATACCAGGACGCCGACGTAGGCGGCGATCAACACCGTCAGGACCAGCTGCCCGAACGGGGACTTGTAGGGGTCGAAGTAGCCACTGACGAAAGCTCCCGCCAGGAAGATGGTGGCCACAATGGTGATCAGCCGGGCGGTGGTACGTGGTTTCGAGCGGTCGGCTTCTACGGCGCGGCGGTTGCGGACGTCTTCGGCGACAATCTCGGTCACACCATCTAGGACATCTTTCAACCCCCCGTCACGCATGCGTGAGCCCATCAGCAAGGCCGAGCAGATCAGGTCACCGGTCGCATCGTTGAGGGTCTCGTTGAAGCTGCGGATGGCCCCCTCGGTGGAGCGGTTCGCGCGTAGGCGGGCGATGAGGTCCCCGATCTCGGTGGACAGTGCGGCGGGGATGGAGCGGGCGGTGGCGATGATGGCCTGCTCAAGGCTTTTGCCCGCACCGAGAACATTCGCGAGGTTGCGGGTCCATTCCTCCATGGCAACCAGGCGATCAATGTCGGTGGCGGTGGTCGGTGCGGCGAGCAGTGCCGGCAAACCGATGAGCAGGGCTGGGGCCAGCACAACGGCCAGCAACCAGCCGGTGAAAAGCCACACGGCGACACCGGCAGCAAGTCCGATGGAGCCGAGCACTCGGGTACGTCGGCTCACCTTGAGTTGCCGTCGCACCTTTCGCGGGGCGGCGGCGGGGCGATCGCGAAACGCGCTGATGAGCAGGGCGATCCCAGCGGCGGCGAGCAGGGTGAGCAGGACGGCGGCGAGTTCGTACATCAGCGCACCCAGGGGGCGAGCTTGTCGGCGGTCATGCCACCTTCGGCGAGCTTGTCTCGCAGCGATCCCGGGATCGCCTCGATCCCGCCGGTGCCATCAGCGCGGCCACGGTAGACGGTTGTCAACACCGGTAGCCCCTCCGCACTCTGCTCGATCGCGAGGACCTCACTGATGTAGCGGTGTTGGCGCCGATCATTCCCGGTGCCGGTCGTGGTGGTGTTGAGCTGCACGATCAGATCGATGTACTCGGCGACGTTGCGGGTACCGAACTCCGACGTCATCCCCGCCTTACCGGCCAGGGTGACCAACCGGTTGATCGCCCCTTGGGCGGTGTGGGCGTGAGTAGTGGACAGGGTGCCCTTGGCCATCTGCATGGCCTCGAACATGGCCACGATCTCCGGACCGGCGACTTCTCCGAGAATTACCCGATCCAGTTGTTGCCGAACGAACTCATACAGGATGTCCGACAGGGTGTAGGCGCCGTGCATGGTGCCGTCGGGGCGGCGTTCACCCCCGCCCGGACTGGCTTCGGCAGGGACCACCCGCAGGTGCCGCTCCCCCATTTTGTGCAAGAAGAGCTCCCGCTCGGTCTCAGCGGTGCCGACCTTGTCCATGGGATCCCAGGAGTTGGACAACGCCCGGACCAGGGTGGTCTTCCCCGACCCCATCGGTCCGGAGATGACCATGGAGGTACCGGCGATCGTGGCGGCGGACAGGATGTCGGCCACATAGTTGGGCATCACCCCGTAGCTCACCAGGTCGTGGCCAGGATCCTGGTTCAAGGTGATGTCCTTGAGCCGGTGCAGGCGGATGGCGGTAGAAGGATGCGGGGTTCGCCACGCCATCGCCGACAACCGGATATCACCCGGCAGATTCAGCCGTAGGGCAGGGTTGGACTCAGAGAACGCCCGGCCACCGCCGACGGCGTGCCCGGCATGGAACTGCAGCCAATCGATGTGCTCCTCATCGTCGTCGAAGACCGGGTCCCGGGGCTCTACTCGCCCATCCGGGTAGGTGACGTACACGGTGGACCCGTAGACATCGATGTTCTCGATCTCAGGGTCATCGACCAGCGGCTGCAGCCGACCGAGCCGGAACAGGGAGTCATACACCGCGGTGGTGAGCGCTTGCTGCTCGGCGGGGGTCGGTGGCACTGCCCCGGTGGTGACATCGGCGCGGATCGTTTCGGCGACGAGTTGGGTGATGATGCTGCGCCCCAGCTCGTGGTCCTGTTCCTCGGTGAGCTCGCTGCGTTCCCCGCGGCGCGCGGTGAGCCGTGTTGCGGCCTCCTCCCGCAGTTCGCGGACCCGGCCCCAGTCGATGCCCGTCATCGGCGCCGGCCGAGGGGTGGGCTGCGGACGTGGCGTTGCCGGCGGCTCGGCTACGACGGGGCCTGGTGCCAGGTCGGAGATGCGCGCGGCCGGGATCCGCTGGGTGCGGCCCCCGTCCTGAAACAGTGGCACCTCGGTGATGCTCGGGTAACCGTTGGTGCGGTCTCTGCGGGTCGTGTTGTTGTTGCGCATGCTCATTGGTATCCCCCGTTTTCCACCCAGGACGGCTTATGGGTCAGTGCGTACGCCTCGGTCGACTTCCAGGCTTTGGTGAGGCTCCGCAGGTATCCGCCGTTGTTGAGGAACCTGGGATTGACCTGCGCCCCATGAGAAAACACCGCGGCGTGGGACGGCTTGTCGGCGATGGTGGCGATCACGTCGAGACCTGTGGCGTGGGTGGCGTCCTTGGCGCCGTATGGCGCGTCACCGATCAGCACCAACCCCAAGCTGGCGGCGGAATTGGTGGCCGCCAGATCGCGCTGTAACACGCCGATGGAGGACGCCACAGCCGCCAACGCCGGCAGTGAGGTGCGGGCTAGCACGGCGATGACGTCGGCTTGGCGGATCAGCGGGGTCGGAGCATGCAGGGCACCGATACGGCCGGCGTCGACGATGACGTCGGTGTTGTCCCGGGCGATCGCCGCGAGCTGCTCCCCCAGCTCCGGCCACAGTGGGGCGACACTGTCGGTCTGCACGGCGTGCGTCAGCCCGGGCAGGACCCGAGTGTTCGTGTCGGGCAGCTGCAGCACACTGGCGTCCAGGGCCTCTCTCAACCGACCCTCGCGGTGGCCGACCGCAAGATCGATCAGCCCGACAGTATGGGCAACGCTGCCGCGAAAATAGCCGGCCAGAACATTGGAGGAGCCAACGGGATCCGCCTCCACAACCAGGCAGGGGCGGCGGTGGGTCAAGGCGAACCCGAGGGCGGTGGTGCTGACCCCGGGGGCACCACTCGCGGACGTGAGCGCGACGAACATCAACGCTCCCGGGAATCGAGGACGATCGCGACGTGCTTGGTGGACACCCGGGCCGCCAACGACGCGGCATCAGAGGTGTTGACCAAGACGTCCACACTGACCTGGCCGGTTTCGGTGAGGGACCGCGTCCCGATGACGGTGGCAGCACTCGCGGCTGGGGTTCCCGCCGCGGCCGGGGAGCTGGAGCCCGCCCCGGTCGTGGTGGGCGTGTTGGCCGCGCCGTTGTCTCCAGGGGTGTCGACGACGCGAATCTTGTCACCGGGTACCAACTGCTCGGATGGCATCTGCGCCGGTGTCACCGTGACCCCGACGACAGCTTGGCCACTGGCCGGTGTCACGGTGTCGGTGAGCTCGTCCGGGGACAGGATGCTGCCAGCAGGCAGGGTCGTGGTGACCTTTCGCCCCACGGTGCTGGCTTTGGCCGACGCGAGGATGGTGGGAATCTTGGCGTCGGCGTTGAGGGTGGTGGAGCGCAAATCCTCGGCGGTGATGACGTGGCCCTGGGCGATGGGCCGGGCAACGACTAAGACGCTGGTGGTCGCCCGCACCGCGTTGACCAGGGCCACCGCCCCACCGACGGCGAGAATGAGGACGACGATGCCCAGCGCGAAGGCGTTTCGCCGTTTCACCTTCACCCGAGTCCTGACATCAGGTGTGGGTGCAGCGGGGCGTGCCGGCGCCGAGGTCATGGCCCGCTCAGCGGCAGACCTCTGGAATCCAGTACTCACGCTGTCACCTTCCGTCGTAGGTCTCGTGCCGGTGTCACCTGAAGCAAGCGCAGGGGTAGCTCTCGGTGACCAAAAAGACACCCCCAGCGATTCCTCCAAGACAAAGGCTAGCGGCCTACCAGGACATCTCCGCAGCCGCTCACGCAGGGCCTTGGATCGGGATGGCGAGGTGCCTGTTGGTCAGGCGCCGCGTTGGGCGTAGGCGTCGTAGTCGAAGCCGGCGTCGATGAGGTCGACCAATTGCGCGGCGGGCACCTCGCCGGGCACTGGGTTGCCGTCCGCGTCCGGGGCGTACACCTCGGTGGTGCTGATCGTGGCGTCCTTCCCTGTGGAGAGGGCGATGATGGTGGAGACCACGCGTCGCCGCTTTCCGGGGGTCTCCCCGGCGGGGTGGTAGTCGAGGTGCACGACCAGGTCGATGTGGTCGGCGACCATTCGTTGCGCATGGTCGGTGTCGGACCATCCTTCTCGCGTCGCCATGGTTACCAGGCGGTCGACGCCCGCGTATGCGTCGGCGGCGGCCACTGTGGACATGACGCCTCTCGTCTCGGGCACCAGCCAAAAGGCCACGACTTCCGGGCCGCGGATCTCTCCGACGATCAATTGGGACGTGTTCCACCGTGCCGTGGTGACCACCAGGTCCTCCATGGTGGGCGGGGCATCGGTGGTGGCGTTGCACACCGCCATGGAAACGACCCCCTTCGCAGACTGGAGAGCCGGGAGGTGGTCGAGCAGGAGCTCCGGTTTCTGTTCCACGGAGACGATGGACGCGGCGGGGTCGCATTCGGCGCACAGGGCCCGCAGCAACGACGTCTTGCCCGCCACTTGCGGGCCGGTGACCACAATGTTCTTGCGGGTCCGGACCGCGGCACGCAGCAGCGTTGCCATGGTGGTGTCGAGTACACCGTCGGCGACGAAGTCCTCGAGCGTGCGGGCCAGAACCGATGCCTGCTGGGCTCGGGCCTGCTCCACAGCGCGGGTGCCCTCCTCGACTCCCTCACGGGTGAGGCGGTACAGGCGACGCCGTGGACCCCGCGCCTCGTCGTTGGGGGATTCCCAGGTGCTGGTCACCCAGCCGAGCTTCTCCATGCGCGCCAGGATCGGATAGAGGGTCCCCGACTGCAGGCCCGTGGCCTGGGCGACCCCGAACCCGTAGTGATCCGCAGCGGGATCAGCGAGGAGCACGTCGAGAACACGGAGCATGTGGTCAGTGATACGAGGATCAGCCATGCAGTGACCCTACATAAGAAACGCTACTTAGCAAGGCATCTAAGATGGTGAGGTTCAGGTCTCTGGCTGTTGCCGGCTGGATTGGTATGGCAGTCGGTACATCAACAACTTGTCCTCACCGACCCAGCGGAAGCCGTGTCGATTGGCGTAGATCTTCGCGAGGCCTTCGTCGCGGGCGTCGATGACGACTGCGATTCCAGCAGTGTCGCAGTGTTCCAGCCACAGTCGCCGGAGCACGCTTCCGTCACCGCGTGGGCGGGAAACGAGCCCATCACCGAAACCCACGGGGCCGTGGTGTCCCTCCGCCGCAACTTTTTCCATGCCGAGGCTTCTGAGCGGGGCACGCCGAGCACTCGACCAACCCGTGTTCAGCATTTCGGTTGCGAGGGGCACCACGAACAGCAAGAACGCCAGGAGTACGCCGATCATGATGATGTCAGCGGAAACGGGGGCGCCGGTGACGAGGAAGTCGACGATGTCTG
>JAABUZ0100001694.1_pt1 | contig 40597 bp, 38 predicted proteins | sample 5562091 | NCBI WGS metagenome assembly JAABUZ01 (sample SAMN12813069, study PRJNA571459) | rock metagenome | isolation source: Antarctica rocks | place: Antarctica: Victoria Land, Linnaeus Terrace sud | collected 2015-12-21
GACGAATATGGGATGTTCTATTCGCGCGAAGCGGTCGGATCGTATGATGATCTTGTCACCCTGGGGCTGCGTACGAGGTCCAAAGAATTGGCCAGCGATTATCGCGAACTCGATCGCGCGCAGACGCGTGAGGCGGAATCGACACGGGACCTGACGATTGGCGAGCTGCGGCGCGAGCTCGAACCGATCGCGCAGGGCCGCGACGCCGGTTACACGCGCGACGAGCGCAAGGCCGCGTTCGACTTGCTAAAGCGGACCGAGCGGCTCGATCGCGATGAACGGGTTGCGGTCGGCCGTGATTGGCATGCGACGCTCGCGCAGCCGCGCGAGGTGAAAGAACAGGTTCGCGAGGCTTCCGAGCGCGTCGCCGCTCGCAGCGCGGAGCGCGAACAAGGCAAAGAACACGACCGGGGGTTGAGCTGGTGAGCGTGCGAGAAATTCGTGCACCGCGCGGTGCGTCGGCGGGGCCTGTCCTGGGCCTCGCCATCGCACTCGTCCTTTTTGTCGGATTGCTTGCGTACGAGACGCAGCATCTCGCAATGTTCGCGCGCTATCCGGCATCGTTCGGCAAGCCGCTCTTTGCGCACATCTACAATCCGTTCGCGGTCCTCTGGTGGATTCAGAAGATCGACCCGATGGCGTTCATCGTGTTGCCGATGCAGCATTTCCGGCCGGTGAACCCGGCGGTCCACCGTCTTGTTCTCGGCATCCTCGACCACCTAAAGTGGGGCGGCGGTGCCTCGCTTATCATCGGCTTGATCGCGGGAATCGCACTCGACCGGCCGCAGCGCGGCTCCGGCCTCTATGGCCGCGCCCACTTCGCGACGGCGCGCGAACTCGCGCAATCGAGCCTTCGCAAAGCGCAGATCGGTATCGTGCTCGGTCAGACGAAGCGCGGCGAGCTGCTCATCCATGGCGGCACGGAGAACGTACTCGTGCTCGGGCCGCCGGGCGTCGGCAAGACCGACGGCACCGCGGTGACGACCCTGCGCGGCGGCTGGCAGAGCAGCGCGATCGTCTTCGACCCGGCCGACGAGCTGCGCGCGCGTTCGATCGAGGCGCGGCGTCTTCTCGGCCCGGTATTCATCTTCGATCCGCGCGACCGAAAGACCGCACGGATCAACGTACTAGCCGGCGTTCGACCCGACGACGTCGATGCGGTGCGCTCGATCAGACGGCGTTTGTGGCCGACGCCGCGGACTTCGCGGAGATCCCGGAGCAGGCGAAGTTCTTCCTCAGCGGTGCGATCGAGCTCGCGACCGCCGTCGTGTTGCGTGTCCTCGAGCTCGGCGAGCCGACGCTCGAAGCCGCGGCGCGCTATTTCTACAACCCCGACTACAAGAACGAAGCGCAGTTCGCCGAGATGCTGCGCGATGCGTCTCGCGTCACCTATGTCCGCGAGACTGGTGCGAAATTCGCCAACATGGACCCGCGCCTGCGATCGAGCATCGTCGCGACCGTGACGCAGCGTTTCGATATCTTTCGGACCGGAGGCGTCGCAAACGCAACGAGTACCTCGGATTTAGACCCGCAGCTTTTGCGGCAGCGAGCGGCAACACTGTACCTCGTGGTGCGCGAAGCCGACCAGGCGGAATACGCCCCGCTTATGCGGATGGTCTTGACGTGGCTGCTCGGCGATCTCACGGCCGCGATCCCGGCGGCGGGCGCGCGGCCGATCCTGTTGCTGCTCGACGAGTTTCCACTCTTGCGCGCTCCTGTCATCGAGCAAAAGCTTGCGACGATGCGGAAGTACCGTATTGTCGCGATGCTACTAGCGCAAACGCTCGCGCAAGTGCGCAAAATATACGGGCAGTACGAATCAGTCACCGGTACTTGCGACGTCACAGTGTTCTTTGCGACGCGCGACCGCCTGACGCAAGAGTACGGCGCGGAGTTGCTGGGTCAGACGACGCGATTTGCGGAGAGCGTCAATCGCGATGCGACGTCGAAGACGACGCGTTCGGTAAACGAGATCGGACGGCCATTGCTCTATCCGGTGGAGTTCGCCGAACTAGCGCCCGAGATCATTATTGCGAAGAAGGGCGAGCCGCCGATACGAACCCGACCAGTGCTTGCACGCCTCGACCCGCGCTTCAATCACTTCGAGCAAAGTGCCTGACAAGTCGGTAACAAAGGTGACGCGACTCATTTACGACCGCCGCTTTACCTATCCCGTCCCGCACGGCGAGGTCACGACGCGTGTTCGCGTGTTTCGGCTTAAGACGGGCCTGGATGTGCTCATCGCGACGGAACTCGACGACGAGGAGAATCCAGGGCCCTCCATCACCAATACGATTGAGAATCTCGCCACCGCGGCCGTGGAGGCGTTTGGCTTGGACCCCGAGCGCTTGACGGTCTATCAGCACTACGACTACCGCGCTGCCGCATATCAGCCAAACGGCGAAGCAGAGACGTTCGACGAGGTGACTTTTGAATGGCAGGAGGAGACGGGGAGTCGACCGCAGTGGCGCCGGCGAACGCGGGCGAGTCTGGTGGTCCTGCTTGCACTAGCCGACTTCGATTCGATCACTACGAGCTGACGATCACAGCGCATCTGACTCACCACGCCGCTGTAACGGTTCCAAGCGATGAGTCGCCACGCCGGTTAACGTTTGAAAGGCAGCTTTCGGCTAACGCTTCCAAGCGCTTCATTTAATTTTAGTGCATCGGCGGTCGAGAAGCTCCGCGTTGTGCTGTTCACAGTCAAACGAATAGCAATAGAAAGGTTTCCTTCGAGTGACGCGGCAGCGGAGTTTAGCGATGGAATCACTTCTGAGAGATCCTGAAGCTCATTGATAGTCAATGTGCCGTCGGCCGATAGTGGTGCGCTGGCAGTAACGGCAGGCATCCCGCCCAAAAGTCCCTGCTGAATTACCGCCGTTGCGACCGGCGTGAACACGACGCCATTAGCGTCTAAAATGCTGCCAGTCCAAGGTTGCGAGTCTGGCGCTACCCGGATCAAGTTGACCTGAATTGCCGCATTGATGGCATGACGTATTAACGGCCATGGATACGGAATGTTGTCTCGGGTCTTCAGCTGCTCGACGAGACGTGCGAGGGTCGTTCGATCGATATCCCACGCATCGGGAAGCTGTTTTATTGTGAGCTGCTGCGGGTCGATCGCGGAAGGAGCAGCGAACAGACGCCCGTCCGATCGCAGAACACCATCCGGAACACTTTCCTGCCACAGACTAATGTCACCGTCGCGATACCATACAAGTCCTTGCTCAATGGCCGTAGCTATACTAGCGAGAACGACTTGCGAGGTTGCCTTTGGCACGACGATCGTTTCATCCGCGGTTCCGATCCGTGTAGAAATTGACTGACCGCCCGAGAAGAGTCCGATGACGTCTCGACCCAGGCCACGGTACCCGAGAGGCCCAGCTTCGTCGCTGCAACCTTCATGCGACGCAGTAAGTCCGCGATCGGCACGGCCGAGTCATACGCCAGGGTTTGCAGCTCTTCGACGATCGATGCCATTATGTTGAGTAGCCTCTTTCGTACCAGATCACGGCGGCCGCTCGACGGACGTCGTCGCCGAGGTTGCATCCTGTGACAGAAGGCGTTCGAGGCCGGCACTGTAATCGGCCATCGCGCGGTCGAAGCGCGCCGCGCTAGCCGCGCGTTCGGCCAAGATGCCACGACGCGCAATGCGCGCGTCGCGCGGATGCACGCGCTCGAAGGTTGCCCACGCGACCTCGAAGCTCTCGTATTTGTGCCGACCGCTGCCGGTGTATTCTACGTCGAAGCGGTCACATGCGCGTGCAATACGAAGCGTTCGTAACGTGTGAAGTGCAATCACAATGGCGCTGGCGATTGGCACGAGCGCCGCGAGCGCCGCAATGTTAATTCGACCTGTCGTGTACAGCGACGCGAACCCCATCGGCACCGTAGCGATCAAAAGTAGGTTCGCAATCCATTGCGTGACGCGAGCGCCGCGCGACGCGTGGGCACGGTTTGCGACTGCACGCATCTCGGTTCGCAGGTCGATCGAGGTGGAAATGCCTTCCCCGGTTAGGCGATACGGCGGCTCGGCGTTCTCCTTGAGTTGATAACTCCAGAGTCCGAAGCCGGCGGCGGCCGCGGTAAGCACGCCGGCGAGCACTTGATAGAATAGCGCGTCCCGCAGAAGCATCAGTGAAGATACAGCAGGGCAGGATCGCGCAGTAAGTCAGCGTCTTCGATGTAGCCAGAGAGCACATCCTCGCTCCGATGCTTCGAGACGTGCTTGAGGGTATGACGCGGAGCACCGGCGAGATGCGCTGAGGTGAGGAAACCGCGTCGCAGGCTGTGGCTTGAGATTTTGCCGTCGACGCCGGCGCGCGCGCAGATCCGCGCGAGGATCCGCGAAACGTCGCGTCGGCTGAGCGCATGCGCCGTCAACTCACCATAGCGGGTAAAGCTTCGAAAGATCGGGCCGCTAGCGATGCCGGAGTTCTGTAACCATGCGGCCAGGGCGGCGACGGCATCGCGCTGGATGTCCGGATGGATCGGCACGGGGATCGGCTCATCCTTACCGTGGCGATTCGTTTTGGTGACGCGAGGCGTGACCAACAAGCCGCGTGCAACGAAACGCACTTCTTCTACCGTCAGCGTCGCCAGGTTCGTGCCGCGCAGGGCCGTCGCGAAACCGAGCAGCACGAGCGCGCGGTCGCGCCGGTCTTTCTGTTGCAGGTCTAGGGTCGCGAGTAATCGCGGTAATTCGTCCCACAGCAGCGGGTCAGCCTTGCGCGGCCCAAGCACGCGCGTACGCGCCCACTCCGAGCGGTAGCCGTTGAGCACCGCGAGCACGCGCGCATCTTCGGTCGGAACCGCCGCGCGCGGTACTCCGAAAAGTCGATGATAATGTGCGATTGCCGCCAAACGGCGCGCGACCGTCCCGGGCGTTCGGGGCTTCGTCGACGGATCAACGTCGAGTCCACGGGCATGATCGCGCACCCAAATTGCGACGAACTCTGGACGCGCCGGCACCGCGGCTTCACCACGCGCATGCGCGTAGCGGCAAAACGCGCGCCAGTCGCGCGCATACTCTTCCCGCGTTCGTCCGGCGTGCTCTTGGCGCGCGAGCTCGCTCGCATCGGCGATCGCGTCGTCGAGTGCCGGAAGGGCATACTGCGGACGGTCGAGCGACGTGCTCATGCGTCGCTTGGAGTCGGGAAGGGGCCAACTGCGATGGCTGGTGCCGCAACGCCGATGCAGGCGCATTCGACGACGTCAATCGCGTAGCGTCCCGCTTCTTCCGTCAGCGTTAGCTCCTGGGGCCGAAAGCGCGCCGTATTGCGCAGACGTTCGAATTGTTTCAGCACTTGCAAGAACGCGCGGTCCGCGTTGCCAAGGCGGTCCAGCGAGCGAACTGCTGCACCGTGTCCTTGTGCTTGCGCAAATTGAGAATATCCGGGTGCGGCGAAAGCAAGAGTGTCGCGTACGCCACTTGCTCGGCCGCATCATAAAGCGCCGGAACGAAGGCGTGAAGCAATCCCGCCTCGATGTCGGCGCGAGCCGAGTAGAGGAATTGCTTCGCGCTCGCGTGGTGGCGCGCGATCTGCTTGCGCTGCGACCGGAAGTCGTACGCCAACCACCAGCCCTGGCGGCCGCGGATGAGAACTTCGTGCGCTGCAATCGGATCGTCGGCACTCACGTTGACGACCGATACATCGTCGATCCATTGAGGATCGAGACGTTGAATCGGGTCAGTCGTCGACGGTCCTTGATACCGAAACGCAAACCCGGCTTTCGACTCCTCATTAAGGCGCACGCTCACCGATCCATCGAGCCCGTGCGCAACCTGAGCTTGGGTAACGCACTGGGTGGCTGGCACGCCGAGCTCCCGTCGCCGCACTTCGGCGACAACGTGTTCCTTCCACAGCTTGTGAAAAAGCAGCTGATAGTCGGCGGTCGACGACGGCCCGGACCACATCGAAACCTGGACCGTGCTCATGCTGCGGATCTCCAGGCGACGAGCCCGTCGCGCCCGAGAATCAAAACGCGACCTTCGTTATGAATTAAGACGCGCTCGAACGGTGCGATCGCCGGCGGATGCTGCGCGAAATACGCGACGCTTGCACCGAAGGTGCCGCGGCTATCCGTCACGCCAAGGACGAGCCACTCGGGCTGGACCTCATACGTCAAGGCCCGCTTGCGCGTGAGGACCTTCTCCGCAACCGAGACGAGCCCGAGCTCATCGAAGGAATGCGCGTCGGCCTGTACGGCGAGGTGGCCGCGTGAGCCGCGTAGCGGCGCCCGGTAGACCCGCACGTGCGCCGCCATCAGCGGATAGGTGCCGTCGATTGTGGCCAGCGTCCGCGCCGGCGCGTCCTCGAAGGCGCCGGCGGCGATGTACCGGCCAATTTCGCTCGCGATCCGTCGCGCGTTCGCGCTCGTCGGGAGCGCGCGTATTTTTAACTCGAGCTGCGTCCCGGCGAGCTTCTGCTGCTGCGCCGTGTCGGCGTCGAGCGCGTCATTCGCCTCGATGTGGACGCGCGCCGTATTGTTCGACCATTCGGCCGACATCGGCTCGTGCAGTTCGGCGACCTCCACATGGATAGTCCGGCCGTCCTCCAGGCGAACGCCGAAGTCCGGGCGCTCCCGCTTGTGGACGTCGAGGTCCCGATACCCGGCGGTGGTCAGGGCATGGGCGAGGATCCGCGTCTCGAGCGTCGGCTTGTCATATCGAAACTCGTTGCGGCTCGCGGTGAGCATTGCCGGTGGGATCTCGCCCAGCCGCACGCCGTCGACGCGCACGTCGGCGGCCGCCGTGAACGAGGACCGCTGGGTGGGATTCATGCGGCCGCTCGTGACGAGGGCGTCGATCGTCGGGTGGCGTGGGACCGGCATCGCGTCTGCCACGAGCGCCCCGACGAACGGGACCAGGGCTTGGCGCAGGTGCGGCCCCGAGGCGTCCCACGCCTGGTGGATCGCCGCTTCGAGGGGTGCGGTCACGAGGGAGCGGGACGTCACAAGACGGCGGCTCATCGGGTTCCTCAGCGAGTTCCGGCGGTGGCCGGTTGGGTTGTTCGTCTTTTCGTCTTTGGACCGGACGTGTCCCCTAAACTGTATTAGCGGACTCGGTATTTGTGTTCGATGTGTGCTTCTTCTCTGGCCTCGACAGCGATGTTAACCGTGAGACAGGAGCGCGCTTTGAGCGCCGCTAAGCACGATTCGTGCGCCCCGGACCGCTCGATGAGCTCGACGAGCTCCCGCCGCCAGCGCCGCTCCCGCTTATGCGTTTCTGCGGCGCCAAGGGGTGTCGGCGCCGCGCGCGGCCGGGCGGGCGGCACTGCGCCGGCTGCCATGCTGCCACCGTGCGGCGCTACCGCGACGAGCACCGGCGCGAGGTCGCCGTCCGCCGGCGGGACGCCGCCGCGACCCGCGACGACGACGCCCGGGCGCGCGATTCGGCGCGCGCCAAGCTCGCGATGGCGCTGCGCCGGGGGACCCTCGCGCGCGGCTCGTGCCGGGAGTGCGGCGCCGGGGACGTGATGGGGGTGATTGCCGAGCCGGCGCGCTGGCGTGAAGCGGTGTGGGTCTGCCGGGAGCACCGCGGGGCCGAGTACGAGCGGCGCCACGAGGCCGAGGCACAACACGCCTACCAGGCCAAACAGGCGGCTTGGTACGACGAGCGGGCGCGGGTGCTCGCTGCGATCGAGCTTCTTCCGCCGGACCAGCGGGCTACGCTCCACGCGCTTGCCGCGCGCGGGCCGGGCGGCTTGCCGCTCTCGCCGGGCGCGCCGCTGTACGTGATGAACCTCGTGCGCGTCTACACGGCGAGCTTAGGCACTCAGAAATAAGGAAATCCGGTGACGTTGTGGCGGCACCGGGGCTGGTGCGTTTATTCTAGTACTGCGGGCCGAACGATGCGGGCTTTCTGGGCAACGACGCTGCTAAGGCGATAAAACGCTACAGCGTTTGTCGCGACGTTTTACTAGAAGGATAACGTTGTAGCGTTTTAGCATTACAACGCTATGTTTGTCTTGGCGATCGTCAGTGGCAAGGGCGGTGTCGGGAAGACCACGACCGCCGTCGCGCTAGCAGCGGCGCTGGCTCCGACGCGACGGACGGTCCTCGTCGATCTGGATCCGACGGGCGGTGCATCCTCTGCAAGCGGACACGATCCGAGCGTGCTCGCTGATCGCGCGACCTCAGTCGGAGCGATGACGGAGGCCGCGATGCCGGCACGCACTCCTGAGGGATACGGACTGCTCGCCGGGACGCCGGACCTCGAGCGGCGTGCGGCCGTCGTACGCCAAGAGGTCGAGCGCCTGCGGGCGCTGCAGGCAGACGTCGTCATCATCGACGCGCCACCAGGATTCGGCCTTCTTCCACAGTCCGCGGTCGTCGTGGCCGACGCGATCCTCGTTCCGCTCGTGCTGGAACCGCTCGCGATCCGAACCACGGAACACATTCTTGGGCTGCTTGAGGGGCTCGGCGCCAGCGCGAAGCTCCTAGGCATTCTGCCGACGGCCGTCGAGAAGCGACGTGCGCTTGTCGCCGACCAACTATACCAGGTTCAGGAATACGGGGCTCGGGTCTTCGAACCGATCCCGCGGCTCGTTGTCGTCGCTGAATCGGCGCTTGCTGGCCGCAGCATCCTTACCTATGCCCCCCGTTCACCGGCAGCGACCGCATATCGTGCATTGGCAGACGTTATAGCGTTAGAGCGACTTAACGCTTTGGAGGCCGTATGAGCAAGTTCGAACGCGCCCGCTCGGCGCGAGCCGCGGTCGCCGCAATGGTCACAGAAGAAGCCTCTCCAACGGACGCGACGCCATCGAATGCCGATGTCCGTCCGACCACCGTTCCTGACGAACGGCCTGCGCAAGTCCGCCAACCGCCTGCGATCGGCATCGAGACCGAGCGCCTAACGATCTATTTGCCGACGGATCTGGTCGATCGCATCGAGCGCCGAATTGCCGAGATTCGTCGTCGGCATAAAGTCTCGGTGTCCGGCTACATCGAGGCCGCGCTCTATGAGTTTATGAGCGCCGGCGACAGCGACATCGCGCACCTCAAAAAACACCATGTGAAAGCACGCCGAAGCCGCATATAGCAGCTGTAACGTTTTAGGGTTGTAACGCTTGACGAAGAAGTGCCCTTGAGGGTGCGCGCATTGACGCCGTGCCGATGATCGCCAAATTTTACCGGGCCCCGGACGGCTCGGAGCCGGTCGCAGCGCTCCTTGACGGTCTGCCAGCCGAAGCGCGGTTCGTTCTCAATAACCAGATTCGGCGCCTCAACTTACTGACGGACGAGAGCCCGCACTTACCCCACCCCCACAGCTCGCAGGTCGAGGGAGAGCTCCGCGAGCTGCGCTGCCACTACGGCTCAACGCTCTACCGGGTGCTTTACCGTCGGTCGGGTCCGTTCGTTGTGTTGCTGCACATCTTCACGAAACGCACCGCGAAGATTCCGGAAGCGGAGAAGAAGATTGCCCGCGACCGTTGGGAGGACTTCCGGCGCCGTATGGACGCCGAACCACGGACACCGCCTCGGCCGATTGGGCACGATGCACCACGGTCGTAAGAGCCATGTCATTGACCCGACTTCGCAATTTTGCTACATTGGGAAACACCATGAGCGTGTCATCCAAGCGGCTTGGCGAGATTTCGCCGCTCGGCGAAACCGTCGACGAGTTTCACCTCCGCCAACTCCGTGAGCCGGCCTATCGCCGCGCACAGGCGAAATTTGCGGTTGCGGAACAGTGCGCGCGAGTGCTCATCGAGCATCGGATGAAAACGAATCAGACGCAGCGTGACCTTTCAACTCAGCTCGGGATGACCGAGTCAATGGTTTCACGTCTTGAGCGCGGAGATCACGTGCCGAACGTCCAGACACTCTGTCGCATCGCCGACGCCCTCGGCAAGGACCTTGTCGTCTCGTTTGCCGAGCCGACGGCGGCCGCAGTTTGATGCCAATCTCGCTCGGCAGATAAGCGTATCGCTTAAGGTGCTAAGACGCTTTAGCGTTCGGCGCCGTGCGTCATGAGGCTGCCCGTCGACGTCTGACGAAAGGTCGGTTCCGTGGCGGAGACGCGAAATCGAATGCTCGACGCCACTCTTGCCCCGAAACTTGAGACGGACCCGGCGGCCGCCGTCGACCTTCACGTGTCGCGCGCGCAAGGTCGTCAGGCCGTACGACTCGTTATCGCGCGCATAGGTCTCGTTGTCGACGCGGATCAGCGTCGTCTCCAGCATGCGGACCACGGTCGCGAGCACTTTGTCGTGCGACATATCGGTCTTTGCGAAGTCCGCATCGACCCGTTCGCGCAAGCGCGGCAGCACGTTGGCGAAGGCAATCGTCGACTCGTATTTGTTCGCGTCGCGAACTTCGCGCCAGCGTTTGTGATAGCGGTATTGCTTGCGGCCCTTCGCATCGCGCGCCGTCGCCTGGATGTGGCCGTGCGGAAACGGACAGATCCAGACGTTTTCGTATGCCGGCGGGATCGCCAGGGACTGGATGCGCGCGATTTCAACTTCATCCGTGATCGCATGGCCGCGTGCGTCGGAGTAGGAAAAGCCCTCCGCAGTACGTTCGCGCCGCAGGCCGGGCGACCGGTCGTCCATGTAACGCAGCCCGGCGGATCGCGCGTGCTCGACTTCTTCGGTGACTGCGGTATTCACGGCGGCCTCGGTCATGGCAACTCTCGTACCCACCCGGAGAAGCCTCTCTTTTGGACTCGCTCCCTACCGCGCACTGAAATCCGGCAAATGTAGCGGTACGCGAGGTAAAAAGACTTGCGGACCGTTGCAGGGTACCTAGCGGTTCGTGCTCCGCCGTAACATTCTCGTGATTGGCTCGGGCCCGATCGTGATCGGGCAGGCCGCCGAGTTCGATTACGCCGGAGTTCAGGCGTGTCGGGCGTTGCGCGAGGAAGGCCACCGGGTCATCCTCGTCAACTCGAATCCCGCGACGATCATGACCGATGAAGAAGTGGCCGACGCCGTCTACCTCGAGCCGCTGACGGTGGCGTCGCTCGAAGCGATCATCGCGAAAGAACGGCCCGACGCGCTGCTGCCGACGCTCGGGGGGCAGACCGGGCTGAACCTCGCAGTCGAGCTCTCCGAAGCCGGCATCGTTCAGAAATACGGCGTCGAGCTTTTGGGCACGCCGCTCGAAACGATCGTCCTCGCCGAAGACCGCGCCGCCTTTAAAAATAAAATGATCGAGATCGGGGAGCCGGTCCCTAAAAGCCTCATCGTCAACGCGGTGGAAGAAGGCGTCGCCTTCGGGCGCGAATTGGGCTACCCGCTCGTCATCCGTCCCGCGTACACGCTCGGCGGCACGGGCGGCGGCATCGTGCGCGACGAGAGCGAGATGCGCACCACGCTCGCCGTCGGCCTCGCAGCCTCGCCGATCACCCAAGCGCTCGTCGAAACGTCGCTTCTGGGCTGGAAAGAAATCGAATACGAAGTGCTGCGCGACGGTGCGAACAACTGCATCATCGTGTGTAACATGGAGAACATCGATGCCGTCGGCGTGCATACGGGCGATTCGATCGTCGTCGCGCCGTCTCAAACGCTTTCCGACCAAGAATACCACATGCTGCGCACCGCGAGCATCAACGTCATCCGCGCGCTCAACGTGCAGGGCGGGTGCAACATCCAATTCGCGTTGCATCCGCAGCGCAGCGAATACAACATTATCGAAGTCAACCCGCGCGTCTCCCGCAGCTCCGCGCTCGCCTCAAAAGCGACCGGCTATCCGATCGCGAAGATTTCGACGAAGATCGCGCTCGGCATGACGCTCGACCAAATCGAAAATCCCGTGACGGGCGTGACGAAAGCCGCCTACGAACCGACGCTCGATTACGTCGTCGTGAAACTGCCGCGCTTCCCGTTCGATAAATTCCCGCGCGCCGATACGCGGTTGGGCACGCAAATGAAATCGACGGGCGAAGCGATGGGCATCGGCCGTACGTTTGCCGCCGCGCTCATGAAAGCGGTCCGCGGACTCGACCTCGGTCGCGAAACGCTCACCGGTACGACGCTTGCGACCTGGAGCGACGACGAATTGGAAAACGCGGTCGTGGCGCCGACGCACGAGCGGCTCTTTGCGGTGGCCGAACGGTTACGTCGTGGCGAATCCGTCGAGCGGCTCTCCGAATTGTCGTCGATCGATGCGTTCTGGCTGTGGGAGTTCGCGGAGCTCGTCGCGCTCGAAGAACGCTTGCGGAAAAGGGCGACCTCGCACGACCTGCACCTCGCGGCGCTCGGGGGCTATTCGCAGACAAGCCTCGCGCAGCTCGCCGCCAACGATGCGAACGTGCGGTCGTGGAACGACGAATCGGCACACGAAGGCGAACCCATGGGCGGTCCGTCGACGGCGTTTCGCATGGTCGATACGGCGGCCGCCGAGTTTCCCGCCCGTTCACCGTATTACTATCTCTCGCGCTATGAAGCCGACGAGATGCGTCCACCCGATCGCGAAGCGATCGTCGTTGTCGGCAGCGGTCCGATCCGCATCGGGCAAGGCATCGAGTTCGATTACAGTTGCGTGCACGCGGCTTGGGCCCTCCGCGCCGCCGGCCGTGCGGCCGTCGTCGTCAACAACAACCCCGAAACGGTCTCGACGGATTTCGATATCTCCGATGCGCTGATCTTCGAACCGCCGGGAGCCGACGAAGTGCAAGCGGCCTACAATGCCACGCGCGCAACGGGCGTGATGCTGGCCTTCGGCGGCCAGACGGCGATCAATTTAGCCGCCGAACTCTCGGGCCGCGGCGTGAAGATCATCGGTAGCGATCGCAAGAGCCTGGACATGGCTGAAGATCGCGAAAAATTCGAAGCCGTGCTTCAAAGGCTCGGCATCGCGCGGCCCCAAGGCAAGATCGCGACGACGTTCCGCCAGGCACGCACGATCGCCCGCGAACTCGGCTTTCCGGTGCTGGTGCGTCCGTCGTACGTGCTCGGGGGCCGCGGGATGGAAATCGTCTACAACGAGGGCCAACTCGCGAGCTACGTCGAGACGGCCCCGCCGATCACGCCGGGCGCGCCGCTCTTGGTCGATAAATATCTGCGCGGTCTCGAAGTCGAAGTCGATGCCGTGTACGACGGTACGGATATTCTGGTGCCGGGAATCTTCGAGCATCTCGAACGCGCCGGCATCCATAGCGGCGATTCGATTTCGGTGTACCCGCCGCAATCGCTGGGTGCGGAGATGCAGAACGAGATCGTCAACGTCACGCGCTCCATCGCTCATGCGCTCGAGACACGCGGTCTCATCAACATTCAGTTCGTGATCCACGAAGGCGAACTGTATATTATCGAAGCGAACCCGCGTGCGAGCCGCACGGTGCCGATCATTTCGAAGGCGACCGGCCTCAATCTCGTGGCGGCAGCGACTCGTGTGGCACTTGGTGAGAAGCTGGCGGATTTGCCCTATGGAACGGGGCTGCGGCCGGACGTGCCGTTCGTCGTCGTCAAAGTGCCGGTATTCTCGTTTGCGAAGATGCGCGGCGTGGAGACGATTCTCGGCCCCGAAATGAAATCGACGGGCGAGGTGCTCGGGATCGATGAGACCTTCGCCGGCGCATTGCGCAAGGGCTTCGTTGCTGCCGGGGTGCGCGTGCCGGACCCAATCGAGACCGGCCGACGCAGCCGCATCTTCGTTTCGATTTCGGATGAAGAGAAGGCCGAATCGCTCGCTATCCTGCGCCGCTATGCCGCACTTGGTTTCACGCTCGTTGCGACCGGCGGAACGCACCGATTACTGGTCGAGAACGGAATCCCATCGGAATTCGTCAACAAAATCAGCGACGGGTCGCCGCATGTGCTCGAGGCGATTTCAAATCGGAGCGTCGATCTCGTGATCAACAACGCTGTCGGTCCGCGTGAAATATCCGATGGTTATCGCATTCGTCGAGCAGCGGTCGAGGCCAGCGTCGCCTGTCTCACGTCCCTCGACACGGCCAGCGCTTTGGTAAGCGCCCTCGCGTCCACTGCGGGTCCGCCGCGGTCGCTGCAAGCGTATCGCGATCTCGCAAGAGCCCCCGGATGCGCGTGCGTCGAGCCTGGCTCGCGCTAGCGCTCCACCATCGCCATCATCGCATCGTTGTAGCGCGGGCCTGCCGTGCGCGCCGCGAGCGCTGAGAGTTCGACCAGATCGCCTGCGGGCAGAGCGAGGTCGACCGCGCGGACGTTTTCTTCGAGATATTTAACACGCTTCGTTCCAGGAATCGGGACGATGTCGTCGCCTTGCGCGAGCACCCAGGCGAGTGCGATCTGCGCGGGTGTCGCATCGTTGCGTTTCGCGATCGTCTCGATGGCACGAACGATCTCCGCATTTCGCGTCACGTTCTCGCTTGCGAAACGTGGATCGTTTTTGCGGAAATCGTCATCGGGCATGGCGGCATTGCCGCCGATGGTGCCGGTAAGAAAGCCGCGACCGAGGGGACTGAATGGAACCAGCGCGATGCCGAGCTCTCGTAACGTCGGCAAGATATCTTCTTCGAGGCCGCGCTCCCAAAGCGAATACTCGCTTTGCAACGCCGCGATCGGGTGAATGGCGTGCGCTTTTCGCAGCGTCGCGGACCCGACTTCCGAAAGCCCGATCGCGCCGATTTTCCCGACGCGCACGAGCTCCGCGAGCGCGCCCATCGTTTCCTCGAGCGGCACCGATGGATCGCGACGATGCTGATAGAACAGGTCGATCCGTTCGAGTCCGAGGCGTTGCAACGACGCATCGGCAACGCGCCGCAGGTTCTCGGGTGAACCGTCGAGTCCGGTGATGTGACGCGCCGCTCCGGGTTCGAGCGTGAAGCCGAATTTCGTGGCGACGACGACGCCGTCACCTCGGCCGCGCAGGGCCCGTCCCAGTAACGCTTCGTTCGTGCAGGGCCCGTAGGCTTCGGCCGTATCGAAAAAGGTGACGCCGAGATCGAGGGCACGATGGATGGTCGCGATCGACTCCGTGTCGTCGCCCTTCCCATACGATTGACTCATGCCCATACAGCCGAGGCCAACGGCGGAAACGTGTGGGCCGCTACTTCCAAGCGTGCGTGTCTTCATGCCTTAAATTACTCGTTCGGGATCCGCATCACCCGGCAGCCGGCGCTAACGCCAATCTTTGGGCACCGTTAGATCGGTCTTCGGGTCGAGGCGCAGGGTCTCGACGGTCTTCGATGGGCGTTTCGTTCGCCTCGCCGGGAAGGCGCTCCGCCGGGTGACTTGCGGTATTCCGCGACGCTCGGCTTTCAATATCTGATAGCCGCCCCAGACTACCAGCCCGACCGCGACCGGCAAGAGCGCATAGTGGATCAGCTGACTCAATAACACGTAGCCGATCACGACGATGACCGCTACTTTGAGAAAGGGATGGATCGGTCGACCGTTGATCATCGAAAGCCGATTCGCTTCAAGCCCGATAGAACATGGCGATACGCAAGATCGACGGTCGGTCGGAAAGTCGGCAACGACTACGGTCGGGTCATCGCAGGAACCGCCGGTTCGAGCAGCGCGCGGACCGCCGGCGTATTCTCAACGCTTCCAGCGTACGTCGGCGCGTGGCGCGCGTGCGCGGCGCGTTCGTACGCAGCGCCGAGTGCGAGCAAACGCGCTTCCGTCCAAGCGCCGGCAACAAAGGAGATTCCGACGGGCATCGAGCGGACGTACCCCATCGGGACGGTGAGATGCGGATAACCCGCAACTGCCGGGAGTGATGCGACGGCACCGGAGGAGTTGTCGCCGTCGATGACATCGGTGCGCCAGCCCGGCCCGTAACTCGGCGCGACGAGCGCATCGAGCTTGTTGTCGGCGATGAGCTTATCGATACCGCGCGGCCCGCTCGACGTTCGCGCGAGCCTCCGCGCCCTGACGTACGCGGACGAGCGGAGGCCCGTCGTCCTCTGCGCCTTCTCGAAGAAGTCTTGGCCGAAGAGCGCGAGCTCGCGCGGATCCGCTCGATCGAAGGAGATGACTTCCGCGAGCGAACGGGTTCGTACCGTCTTCGGCGTCGATGCGAGATACGCGCCGAGATCGACCTTGAGTTCGCTCATCAGGACATTCGTCTCGGCGTCGCCGACTGCGGGGTTCGGTCGGTACGTTTTCAGTTCGACGATACGTGCGCCGTGCGCGCGAAGGAGCGCGACCGCTCGTGCGAAGACGGCATCGAGCGCGGGCGCGTTACCGGTGGTGTAGCGCAAAACGCCGAGCCGTTTGCCGGTGAGCGTCGCGTTATCGAGCGCTTGCAAATAGTGATCTTTGTGCGCGTCCGCCGCTTTCGTTGCGACGTCGGCGGGATCGCTGCCGGCCATCGCATCGAGCATCGTCGCGACATCGGCGACGCTACGCCCCATCGGCCCCGCCGTGTCTTGGCTGTGCGAAATCGGAACGATGCGCGAGCGCGAGACTAGTCCCACCGTCGGTTTGAGTCCGACGAGGCCGTTGGTTGCAGCAGGGCACGTTACGGAACCGTCGGTCTCCGTGCCGACGCCGACCGCGGCGAGGCTCGCGGCGATCGCGGCGCCCGTCCCCGACGACGAGCCGCACGCGTTGCGATCGAGCGCGTACGGGTTTTTGACGAGCCCGCCGACGGCGGACCAACCGCTGATCGAATGCGACGAGCGAATGTTGGCCCATTCCGAAAGGTTGGTCTTCCCGAGCACGATCGCACCGGCCGCCAGCAGTCGCCGCACGACCGGCGCGTCGCGTACGGCGAAGTTTGCGACGAGCGCATCGGAGCCGGCCGTCGTCGCGGTCCCATCCGCCGATTCGATATTGTCCTTGAGCAAGATGGGGATGCCGTCGAGGGGCCCCAGCGGCGGACCGGCGCGACGCTTCGCGTCGCGCGCGCGGGCGTCCGCCAGCGCATGCGGATTGAGCGCGATCACGCTGTGCAGAGCCGGGCCGCTCCGATCGATCGCGGCGATGCGCGCGAGATACGCGCGCACCAGCGCTTCCGACGTCACCTTTCCGCTCGCGAGATCGCTTTGGAGCGCGGCGACCGATTTCTCTTCGGGCGCATACGGAACGGACGAGGGCGCCATGTCGGCGACACTACGGGTCGCCGAAAAGCACGAAACGATGACGGCCAGCGCGATGAAGCGCATCCTAAATTTCACAGTTCGAGCCTTCGACGGTTGCCGTCGGTGACCCCGATCCCCCGCCCTTCGCCGATCTCTTGGGCGACCGTTATCGCGCCGATGCGACGCTGGCGGGCGTCGGCACTTACGGTGCGCCCGACCTCGCTTTCCTTGCCGGCATAGGCCCCGAGAACTTGGAGGAATTCGGCGCCGCGTTGCGCGGTGAAGCCGACGTGCGCGCGTGGCTTGTGGCAAACGCCGCACAGTTCGCGACGGTCGGCGGCGCCGATATTGCGGACGCGTTCGGCGGTCTCGTGCCGCAGATCGACAAAGAGATTCTACGCGGTGGCTTTGCAGACGACATGGCGACGGAAATGCGGCGCGCGCTCGCATACGGCTTCGACGGCTGGATCGACGACGATCTCGCGTTCATGAAAGCGTGCGGCTGCGATATCGCGTCGCTACGCGTACCGGTAACGATCTGGCAAGGTGATATGGATCTCATGGTTCCGAGTTCCCACGGGACATGGCTCGCCGAGCACATCCCGACGGCCGTCGCAAAACCCGCGTGCGGTCACGGCCACATCTCGCTCGTCACGACCTACCGGGACGCGATCGTTCGCGACTTGGTGCAGCGCTGCACGTGACCGCGCGCAGCTCTCTTGCTTTTTCGCGGAGCCCGGCGCTGCCATCCCGCGGTGCATCTCCGCCGAGGCGACGTCCGGCAACAGACCAGCCACCGCGGCTTGCGCTTTCGTTTTCAGAGAGCCGGCAACGACGTGATCTTTCCCGGCCATCAGCGCTTCGAAGCCCTGGCGGGGCGACGTCTGCCGGCTCGTCTTTCTTCGAGGAACCAACCTTCGTATCGTCCATCCCGGCACGGTGAAAAAAGTCCGTCTCGGTCGGTCCGGGCATCAAAGCCGTAACCGTGACGCCGCTGTCTTTCAACTCGTTTCGCAGCGCTTGGGAGAACGAAAGCACGAACGCTTTGGACGCCCCGTAGACGGCTTCGAACGGTGCCGGCATAATCGAGGCGACTGAAGCCGTGAAAAGAATCCGGCCCGCACCGCGGCGCTCATCTGCGGAACGACGCTCTTTGCCAACTGCACCGTGGAACGGCAGTTCAAATCGACTAACTGTAACTCGGCCTGTAACTCGGTTTCACGAAAGTCAATAGGGCTCTTTCCCTGCCTTCACGATCGTTCTAGAGCAACTCGGCCGCTGCCCGTGCAATCTCGACCTGCTGCTGTTCCGCCTTCGCGCGCAGGCTTGCCATTTGCGCGTCAAGGCTTCATCACGACCTTGATGCAGTCGTCTTCTTTACGTTTGAATTTCTCGAAGCCGACGGGCGCGTCGTCGAGCGATAAGCGATGCGTGATAACGAAGCTCGGATCGATCTTGCCTGCCTCGATTCGCGCGAGCAACGGAGCGAAATAGCGTTGAACGTGCGTTTGACCGCTCTTCACGGTCAGGCCCCGATTGACGATCGAGCCGATCGGAAATGTGTCCACTAATCCGTCATAAACGCCGGGAATCGAGATCGAGCCGCCGTTGCGAACCGACATGATGACGTCGCGTAGCACCGCCGGCCGATCCGTCGCGAGCTTCACGAACTGTTTCGCGCGATCGATAAACCCTTCGGCTCCGGGAGCGTGGGCCTCCATCCCGACCGCATCCATGCATGAGTCCGGGCCGCGCCCGGTGGTCAGTTCTTTGAGCGCTTCGTTGATGTCGCCGACTTCCGTGTAGTCGATCGTTTGCGCCCCGCCCGCTGCGGCCATCCGCAGACGCTCGGGCAAGCGGTCGATCGCGATGACGCGTCCGGCGCCGAGCATGAAGGCACTGCGAATGGCGAACTGTCCGACCGGTCCACAGCCCCAGATCGCGACCGTATCGCCCCGTTCGATATTGCAGTTTTCGGCCGCCATGTATCCGGTCGGGAAGATGTCGGAGAGAAAGAGCACCTGTTCGTCACTGAGCGACTCGGGGACTTTGACGGTACCGACATCGGCGAAGGGAACGCGCACGTACTCTGCTTGTCCGCCGGCATAACCGCCCAAAAGATGCGAGTAGCCAAAGAGTCCAGCCGGCGAATGGCCCCACAATGCCGCTGCCAGCTTTGCGTTTTGATTGGAACGCTCGCACACGGAAAAGAGGCCGCGCGTACAAAAAAGCATTCGCCGCACGACATCGTAAACGAGACGACCACCCGGTCGCCGATCGCGCGATTTTTGAGCCCGCTACCGACGGCGACGATCTCGCCCATGAACTCGTGTCCGATGATGTCACCGGACTCCATCGACGGAATGAAACCATCGTAGAGGTGTAGATCGGAACCGCAAATTGCCGTCAGCGTCACCTTGACGATGGCATCGCGCGGATCGACGATCGTCGGATCTGGCTTTTCCTCGACCCGCACGTCGTTCTTGCCATGCCACACGTTAGCTCTTATGAAATCTCCTACGATAATGGGCGCAAAGAGTGATTCCCGTTGGCCGGCGTGCGAAACGCTCGCGATCCCCTCAGGGGTCGTCGAGCGCGAATCTATTGCTGCCTGGTGTCACATCACGCATCACAGTCGCGCTGCATCACTCTTGACCCGGCCGTCTCGGGTCGAACATCGAATAATGATGCAGCGATTCATTCCATGTGCGAGACGCCTATCGAGCGCGGTAATCGCTTTTAGCGTGGTCGCGGCCGTCGTGCCGGCCGGCGCATCGAGCGGCTATCGCTTCGTGCGTCCCCTCAACGCCCCTTCGGGGACTTACACCGGCATCATCACGGGCTACCAGGAACAGAACGGCCTCGGTGCGTTTGCGCTCGAAGTCAACGGGGGGCAGCACGTATTTTCGGTCGGAACCCGGATGCGAGTCAACGGGCAGACGACGAACTGCCGCAATGCCGATCCTGTCGTCGCGCCTTTCGTCGGCTGCACCGATTGGCCCAAGACGATCGTCATTGGGAAATCCGTCGTTACCGCAACGTGCTGGGTCGACATGACGTATTCGCAAGTCGCGTACCGCCTGCCATCCCGCAATGCCACCCTCGTCTGCGATCGCATCGATAGCGGCACGTCGCGGCAGCACGTCAATCCCGCCCGAATGCCCGAAAACACGTCGCTTGCGTATTTCCCGCTTCGACCCGCAGATGCACGGGTGCGGACCTACACCGGTGTTATAAAAAATTACGCGGTGGACAAAGATTTCGGCGGTTTCGACGTGGTCGTCGACGGCAAGGAGCTCGGCCTGCACCTCAGTGGCCGGATGCTCGTCGATGGCGAGCGCGTCGCTTGCGGACAGGTCGATCCCGGCGCGGCGAATTTCGCAACCTGTGACGACGTTCCGAGCAGCATCGTTCTCGGAAAGACGACGGTCACGGCAACGTGCTGGCACGACTACATCTTCGCCGAACGCGTGACGCTGCAAGAACGCCCACAAAGTCTCGTATTTTGCGATCGCATCGATAGCGTGGTCGCACCGAAAGACCTGTGGTCGCACACGACGGCCGACACGAATCGGAAATAGCCGGCGCTTTCATACGACGGTCAACGCCCCCCGGTATCTCCGAGCGTGCTCACGAGCGGATTTCCGTACAAATGTTCGGCAAGCGACATCGCACGCTCGTTGTCGAGCGGAGGCTGTTTCGTGCGGATCGTTGCCCCGAGCAGAGCGACGATGCCGTCGTGCACCATATTCGCTCGTTTGTTAACGCGGCCGAGATTGCATCGCTGATGCGCGGGAGGACGTCATGTAACAAGCGATACCGATTACGTCGCACTATAGGTCAACGTTGCGGACAGAGCAAGACGGGAAGGCTCGGGCCAGAATGAGCCGGCGAACGCGACGCGCTTGGCGCTCGTCTAAATCTTCGGGTCTATTCCGGAACGGGAGGCCCTTCGGGAGCGTCGTTGCCGCCGAGATGGGAGATAACGTTGCGCGTGATTTGCGTGACGACGGGATCTCGGCCGAGCAGCCGTGGCCAATCGACGGTACCGGCGCTTACGACGGTACCGCAATCGTTCGATATGGCAAGCGACGCGCGCCCGTTGGCAAAGAGCTGGCCCTTATCATCCGGGTCGATCCAGAGCGAAGATAGGTTAGCGCTTGCGAGTTCGAGCGTCGTTCTGCGCACGATGCCGGGTTCGCCCAGGCCGTCGCACTCGTAGCCAACGAGGCGGGCGTCGGCCCCAAAGGTGTCGCCGTCGCGCAGCCCGGTTTTCGCGAAGAGCCAGTGCGCGGCATTGCGTACCGTCAAGCCGCCTGCGGGGCGTTCGCCGCACCACCAACCGCCTCCGCGGCCGTACGAAACGCCGGTGAGCGCGGATTCCGGTACGGGCCACGCTCCGGTGCGTCCGATCGTGTGAGTTGCCGCGTCGTAATCCGTGCGGAACCACAACGAATTCGCTCCGAAAAACGCAACGTTGCCGCCGTCTGCGACGAAACGTTCGACGCGGCCGCGCATCGTATCGGTCCAGTATTCGTGATGTCCGAAACACAAGAGCAAGCGTCGATCGTCGAAGATCGCATCGTCTTGATGGATGTCGAGATCGGTGCACACGTCGTGCGCGATGCCCTCACGCTCGAGCCACGCGATCGCTTTGGCGTCCCAATGCGCCCACGTCTGGCGTGGGCTCGCGCGGTCGTAGACATCGACGTTGCGTTCGTCCCATATGCGTCCGCCCGTTCCGCCGCCGGGCCGCGCGAGCGAGACGCGTTTTCCGTCGGTGTACAGTGAGGCCCCGGTGACATCGTCGCTGTCGGGATCTAGCGCGCCTACACTATAGGCGTGATACGTGAACAGCGGTACGTTGACGAGCACGCGTGCGCGCCGTACCGGTCGCACGACAAAGAAAGCCGCCCCATCGCGGGCGTCGAGCAGCGGTTCGCACGCCGCGTCGCGACGAACCACGCGGGCGACGTACGCGCCGTGGCGCACGCGCTCCGGAAGCGGTATCGTGTATCCATGCCAATCGCTCGACGCTTCCGCGAAAGCCGCCGGTCGAGCGAAAACTCGTTGCGAGGTGTCGCCGCAGCGCGCCAGCTGCACGTCGAGCGGCTCCGAGCCTGCGCGCACCCGCAAATCCAGCGCTTCGCCCGCGAATAGCGTTGAACGCGCCGGGTACGCGAAGATGCGTGCCGTCAAGCCGGCCGTACGAGCTCGATGAATGCGCGCGCCGTCGTGCGCGATACCGGCCGCCGTTGGCGCAGAATCCACGGCATGCCGCCTAGCGCTTCCAACAAAGCGCGACGCGAGCCGCGATCTCTGGCGGCGGCGCGGAGCGCTGCTGCGGTCGCGGTACAGGCAGCCGCCAATGGATACCGTAGCCATGCGGTCCAGAACAAATTTCGAAGCACCAAATGCCGGCGTCCCGCCGGGTCTCGAGCGACGTCGGCGGGTCGATGCACGAGCACGCTCTCGGGCAGATACACTAAATCGTACCCGGCTTCGCGAAGATCGAGGGCGAGCAGCGGCTCTTCGGCGCCGATCAGAAAACGCGGCTGATAGCCGCCCGCCGCGAGAAACGCACCGCGTCGCGCGACGATCGCGCCAGCCATGAACGATGCGATCGCTGCGAGCGGTGCGCCGCTGCGCACGCATAGCTGACTCCGTGCCATCGATTCGCAGGCGGGGTCGGTGCGCAAGTCGCGGCCGACACAAACGCGAGCGTTGACGATAGCCACGCGGGGATGCGTCGCGAGCGTCGCAACGGCCAGCGGCAACGCGCCCGGGGTCCACCAGCAATCGTCGTCGCAAAAGGCGACGTACGTCGTCGTCGCGTTGCGAACGCCGAAATTGCGCGCTGAGGCACCGTGGTTGCCGCCCAGGGCGAGGACGGAGACGTTGGGAAACATCGCACGCACCGCAGCGACCGTGCCGTCGGAGGAACCGTTGTCGACGACGACGATGCGGCAGCCCTCGGGGAGTTCGACCAAGCGCGCTAGGCTATCCAACAGAATCGCTCGCCGATTGCGCGTCGCGACGACGATAGTACAGTCCACTCCCTATGGCCGACCCGGCGCGGTAACCGTCTCGCTGCGTAACGCATCGGCGAATCTCAAGTGGAAGCAGCCTTTCATCGATGGCGATCGGTCGTCGCCCCCCTGCCTTCTCAGCTTCTTCCAAGGCATCCGCTACCGGGTGCGGCTAAATGACGGCGCGATGGAACGACCTCAACCGAAGCCTTCGCCGCGCGAAAGTCGCGTTTACGTGCTGGGCGGGAATGCCAGCACGCTCGCGTTCGTCTCGTCGCTGCGTCCCGAAAAAGGTCAAGTCACGGCGTGGCTCGTGCCGATGGCGTGGACGCCGATGGGCGTTTCGCTCGGCGAAGGGTGGCAGCGCGTCAGCATCGCGGCCGACAACATCGGCGGTTGGGTCGATCAAACCTTTCCCTCCGAAGACGAGCGTGCGTTCGTAACGCCGCTGCGCGATTTGGAAATGCTCTTGCGCGTTGGCTGGCACGCGGAGGTTCCCGAGACGCTTACCGAAGCGATGCTCGTCAACCCCGAAGATTGTCCCGACGACGTGCTCGACGGACTCGAACATCCCCTCGAAGCGCTAACGCAGTGCGCCGTCTGCCGCCGCATCTGCGTGCGCAATCATTTCATCTGGAACGAACGTCAATTCTGCGCGTGGGATTATCACGGCACGGTCTTCAGTAAACGGGGTCCCTGGCGCGAAGAGCCATACGAGGAGCGTTTCTTCGAAACGTTGCCGCGCGCGTCGTACGTCGCGCCGGGATTGCTACAGGAACTTTCCGTCGAGCCGGTACTGGCGGTCGCCGGACTGCCCGAAATGCGCATGCGAGCGTTGATCAACGCAGCAATCGGCGATGAGAAGGACGGCGCATATTTGGCCGTGCGAACCGACGAGGGCCTCACGTTGCTCCGTGAGCGCCCAGCCGCCGCGTAGCGTGAACGTCAACGGCGCAATCGCGCGTCTGCTCGCGCTCTTTGCCATCGCGTACGCGTTACTCGTCGCCCGCCAATTCTACGTGCAGGTCATCGCCGGGCCGTCGCTCTCGCGCAACCCGCACAACCCGCGCAATGCGGTGCTCGCACGCTATCGCGGGCCGATCGTGGCGCGCGACGGGAGCGTGCTCGCGCGCAGCACCGCGCACGGCCGCATCTATCCGCTGGGTGCGTCGCTCGCCCACGCCCTCGGATACGTCTCCGAGCGCTACGGCGTCACCGGGCTCGAAGAAGCCTACGACCGCGATCTGTCCGGACGGCCGATCGCGAGCGACGTGATCGCGCAGGTGCAGCAGCTCGCCGGTTCGCGCCCGCCGACGCAGGCGTTGCGCGGTGCAACGGTCATCACTACGATCGATCCGGCGACGCAGGCCACGCTCTACGGCGCACTCGCCGAGTATCCGCGTGCGGCCGGCGTCGCCCTCGATCCGCGCAGCGGCGCGGTGCTGGCCGTCGCGAGCGTGCCCAGTTACGATCCTGGAACCATCGATAAGGCGTTCGCGACGCTGGTGCACGACGGGCGCAGCCCGCTGCTCGATCGTTCGCTCGACGGCCTCTATCCGCCGGGCTCGACGTTTAAGATCTTTACCGCTGCGGCGGCGCTGGAAGCGGGAGCAGTCGCAGCCGATGCGACGTTCTACGATCCGGGAACGCTCGCGGTCGGCGACTTTGTCGTCCACGATAACGAAGGCGAAGCGACCGGAACGCAGGATCTGGGCGGCGCTTTTGCGCTTTCGAGTAACGTCGATTTCGCGCAGATCGCGCTGAAGCTCGGCGTCTCCGGCTGGTACGGTGCGGCCGAACGTTGGAAGCTTGGCGAAACGGTCGGGTTCACGCTCCCCGTCGAGCACGATCGCATTCCCGCGCGCGCGAGCGTTTCGCCGAGCATTTTGGCGCAACTCGGTTTCGGCCAGGCCGATTTGCTCGTTACGCCGCTGCGCATGGCGCTCGTGGCCGCGACGATCGCGTCGGGCGGTACGACGCCGCGGCCGTATCTCGTCTCCGCAGTGCGCGGCGATCGCGCGCGCGTCGAAGGTGCGCCGCACGGGCTCGCTTCGCCGATCACGCCCGAAGTCGCCGGCAGCGTTCGCGACTTTATGATCGCGACCGTGCGCCGGGGAACGGGCCGGGCCGCCGCGCTCGATGGCGTAACCGTCGCCGGCAAAACCGGGACCGCGACGAATCCAGCGGGAAGATCGCACGCATGGTTCGTCGCTTTCGCGCCGGCCGAGGCGCCCCGCGTCGCGGTCGCGATCGTCGTTGAGAACGGTGGCTACGGTGGCGATGTCGCCGCTCCGATCGCGCGTCGCGTTATCACGAGCGCGCTCGCTCATGGGCCCCGGTAAAGCGTCGTGATCGAAGGCACCCTCTCCGAGCGCTACCGTCTCGAAGGCCGCCTCGGTCAGGGCGGGATGGCGATCGTATACTGCGGCTTCGACACCGTGCTGCGCCGTCGCGTCGCCATCAAAGTGCTGCGCGAAGCGCTGGCCGCCGACGCCGACTTCGTCGCGCGCTTCTATTCCGAAGCGCAGCACGCCGCCAAGCTCTCGCATCCCAATATCGTCAGTATCTACGACGTCGGCCGCGCGGGTGAGACCTACTACATCGTCATGGAACTCGTCGACGGAGCGACGCTCGGTGAAATGATCGAACACGACCGCCGTTTACCGGAGCCCGTCGCGATCGATTTTGCCGTGCAGCTCTGCAGCGGCCTGGCCTACGCGCATCGCCAAGGCATTCTGCACCGGGACGTCAAGCCGGCCAACATCCTCATTACGAAAGACGACGTCGTCAAAATTTCCGATTTTGGCATTGCCCGCGCCGTCTCGACGCAGACCATGACGATGACGCAGCCCGGCATGGTGATGGGCAGCGTCTTTTACATCTCCCCCGAACAAGCGCAAGGCCACGAAATTCGCGAGACGAGCGATCTCTACAGCTTGGGCGTCGTGCTCTATCAGATGCTCTCGGGAAGCTTACCGTATACCGGGGAATCGCCGATTACTGTCGCCCTCAAGCACGTCTCCAATGCCGTTCCGCTGCTTCCCGAAGAGCTCGCGACGAGTCCCGCCCTCGCGGCCATCGTGCACAAACTGTTGCAGAAAAACCCCGCCGATCGCTTCGGATCGGCCGTGGACGTCGCCAAAGCGTTGCGCGAAGCGCGCGAGCGCCCGGAGCACGCGACGCCGTTTGCGGTTGGGGTTAACGGCGTCGCTGCGGCGGATGGCAGCCCTCGCGGGATTCCGGGCCCGAAGCCGAGGCCGTCGCCCTATCCCGACCGGCGCGCAGAGGCGGCCGCCGCTGCCGCCGCCGTCGCGGCACCCCTGCGAGCCGCGCGAGCCTCGTCCAATCGTACGCTCACCGTCGTCTTTGCGGCCCTGTTCGCACTCATCGTCGCCGGGGTCGGCGGTTACGTCGTTACGAACCGATCGTACGCGTCCTTCGCAAAGCCCGCGCCTGTCGCAGTTGCCGACGTCATGGGAATGCGGCTCGACGATGCGCAGCGTAAACTCGGGGCGCTCGGGTTTGCGACGCGCATCGTCAACGTTACGAGCACGCGCGTCGCCGCCCGGCACGTGGTGCGTCAAGAGCCGTCGTCGCAGGCGCGGCTCGCTCCGGGAAGCGTGGTGGCGTTGTACGTCAGCACGGGGATGCCGACGGTCGTGCTGATCGACGTCCGGAAATATTCGAGCGACGACGCCCTGCGCTATCTTCAGACGGCGAAGCTCGTTGCGAACGTATCGCAAATTTACGACGACGCCCCCAAGGGCTCGGTGCTCTCGCAGAAGCCGTCGCCCAACACGGCGATTCGAATTCACTCTGGCGTCGCACTCGTCGTATCGCTCGGACCCCGGCCGGTCGACGTTCCGGAATTCGTCGCGCTCACGCTCGCCCAAGCGCGGGCCGCGGCGGCTTCCCATACTTTGCGGCTCGTTGTGGGCGAACGGACGCCCAACGACGAAGTCGCGGCCGACACGGTGATGTCGCAGAATCCGGCGGCGGGCGCGCAGCTCGCGCACGACGCGACGGTCAGCGTGGTCGTCAGCAGTGGAGCACCACGAGTCACCTTACCGAACGTCTCCGGAAAGTCGGCCGCCGAGGCCGCGCAACTCCTGAGCGATCTCGGCATGCTGACGTCGATCGAATACGTGGTCGAGCCGAATGCGCCGCTCGGTACGGTGCTAAAGCAAACGCCGCAGGGGGCGACGGGCGTCAAGAAAGGGACGGGCGTCATGCTCGCCGTCGCGGTTCCCGGAACGGTGCCCGACGTCGCCGACAAGAGTCCGCGCGACGCGCAAGCGACGTTGACCGCGGCCGGCTACAAGATCGGCAATACCGCTTTCGTCCAGGAGGGCACCGAAGGAGCCGTCGCGCGCACGGAACCTGCGGCCGGCTCCTCGTTGCGGCCGGGAGAGACCGTCACGCTCTACGTGAGCGGTACGCCGACGGAGCCGCAGTAGCGTGCGCGTGCTGGGCATCGATCCGGGACTGCGAATTACGGGGTACGGTGCGATCGAGTACGGCGTGCGGGGCGCGCGTTTGGTCCAAGCCGGGATCCTCACGCCCGACGTGCGCGCCCCACTCGAACGGCGGCTGGCGGAACTGCATGCGGAAATGGGCGTCGTGCTGGCGAGCACGCGCCCCGATGTCGTCGTCGTCGAAGAACTTTGGACGGCGTACAAGAATCCGACGACCGCCGTCTTGATGGGTCACGCGCGCGGCGTGCTCTATCTGGCCGCGAACGCGAGCGGCGTGCGCGTGCGCGGCCTCGCGCATTCGCTCGTAAAGCGTGCGCTCACGGGTTCGGGCGCCGCCCGCAAAGAACAAGTAAAACGCATCGTCATGTTGCAGCTGGGTCTGCTCACGCCCCCGGAGCCGGATGACGTCTCCGATGCGCTCGCCCTCGCGCTCGCGCTTGCAAATATCGAACGTACCGAAGCCGTGCTCGCTCGCGCCGTAACGGCCTGATGTTTTCGCGGATCACGGGTGCGATGGTGGAGCGCGGGGATGCGACGGTCCTACTCGACGTCGCCGGCCTCGCCTACGAGATCGTTCTCCCGGGCTGCGTCGTTGAAAAGCTGCCGGCACAATTAGGCGAACGCATCAGCCTGGAAATCCATCCGACCTTCAATCTGGAAGGCAATAGCGGCCGCTTCACGTTTTTCGGATTCACCAACGCGATCGAGCGCGAATTTTTTGAGGCGTTGATTTCGGTCGCGAGCATCGGTCCGCGAACGGCTGCTCGCGCGTTTTCGCTGCCGATGGCGCGCATCGCGAAAGCGATCGATGCCGGCGATCATGCGTTCTTAGTCAAGCTGCCGGGAATCGGACAGCAGAAGGCGCGCGATATCGTCGCGAAACTCCAGGGCAAAGTAACGAAATTCTTGCTCATTCGCGATGCCGAGAAGCGGACGGAATTGAAGATTCCGGGTTTCGCCGAAGAAGCACTGCTCGTGTTGCTGCAGCTTGCGTACAAGCGGCCAGAAGCCGAGACGATGATCTCCGAAACGCTGATCGCGGTCCCGTCCATCGCGGACGCTGAAACGTTGCTCGCCGAAGTGTACCGCGGGAAGAACCGGCGGGAAGCATCGTGAGCGACGCGGCACCCCGGAAGCCCAGACATCAGGTCGTTCTCGGGCCGCACGACGCGCTCGGGGAACGCGTCGTCGCGCCCGAAGAGGCGATGGAAGAAGAGTTCATCGGCGCGACGCTGCGCCCGCGCTCGTTCGACGAGTACGTCGGTCAGCTCGACGTCGTCGATAACCTAAAGATCGCGATCGATGCGGCCAAACGTCGCGGCGAATCGCTCGAACACGTGCTTTTTTACGGACCGCCTGGCCTAGGCAAGACGACCCTCGCAACTCTTATCGCGCGCGACATGGGCCGCTCTCCGCGACTGACCTCGGGGCCGACCCTCGACAAGCCCAAAGACCTCGTCGGCATTCTGACGTCGCTCGCGACGGGCGACGTACTCTTCATCGACGAGATCCATCGCCTCGGCGGGGTCGTCGAAGAATTTCTTTATCCCGCGATGGAAGATTTTCGCGTCGACATCGTCATGGATAGCGGCGCGTACGCGAAAACGTACAAGATTCCGGTCGAACGCTTCACGCTGGTCGGCGCGACGACGCGCGCGGGGATGCTTTCGGCGCCGTTGCGAGAACGCTTCGGTTTGGTCTACCACCTCGATTATTACAGCGATGAAGAACTCGAGCGCATCGTCACCCGCAGCGCCGGCGTCCTCGAGATTCCGATCGACGCACCCGGTGCCGCGACCATCGCGCGCCGTAGCCGCGGAACGCCGAGAATCGCGAATCGTCTTTTGCGCCGGGTGCGCGATTATGCCGAGGTGCGCGCCGGCGGCGAAATCACCGAAGAAGTGGCGGACGAGGCTCTGCGCCGCGAAGGCGTCGACGCGCGCGGGCTCGATCGGCTCGATCGAGCGTTCCTGCGCACGATAGCCGAGCAATATCGCGGTGGTCCCGTCGGCATCGGTGCGATCGCCGCGACGCTGACCGAAGATACCGAGACGCTCGAAGACGTCGTCGAGCCATTCTTGCTGAAGCTCGGTTTTGTCGTCCGTACGGCTAGCGGTCGCAAAGTAACGTCGCTTGCACTCGAGCATCTCGGAATGAATACGGCTGGCGACGCGCAGCCGCGACTCTTTTAGCCGGTGCGGATCTCGCCGCGCGAGTACGATTCGTGTAACGTTCGCGCCTACGGCCGAATGCGGAACGTGGCGTTCACGTATACGGTGACGTCGACCGTCCACTTCAGCGACGAATCGTTACTGCCGGAAAAATACGGTCCGACCGGATACGATCCGGGGCAGCCGGCGGTCGTGTCGGTCTCGCTCGCCGCGAGCAGCGTCCCGATGCGAATGCCCGCCGTTTTGGCCAGCGATTCGGCGCGCTTGCGAGCGTCGGCGTACGCCTCCTCGCGCGCTCGCTCAAGACTCCCGGCGCAATCGTCGACCTCGAGTACGCCCGTGACGTTGACGTTGCGATTGACGGCCAGGAGCGCTGGCGGCAATGCGGCGAGGATGCGCCCCTCGAGCGCGGCGACGGTATCGTAGGTCGGCTTTGCGATGGTGCCGGCGATCTGTTCGTTATTCTGCAGGCCGCCGAGCAGCGGTGTAACCACGTGCGCGTCCGCAATGCCGTTGGCGCGCATGATCGCAACGATCTCTTGATACGTGGCGGCAAACGACGTCGCCCCTGCGGGCATCGGCCCCGTGTTGAACGCCCGCACGGTTATCTTTAAACGATCGGCTGCGATGGAAACGACTCCCCGTCCTTGCTCGGTAATGCCGCCCGCATTCGCAAAGCCCGGCAGCGACCCCGGCATCGGCAGCCCCGGATTCGGCAAAGCTTGGGCGTCGGCCGCGAACGTCGTAGCGGCCATCAAAGCGGCCGCGATTAAAAGTTTAGACATGATCACCCTCGGCTCAGCAACGCTCGGGGATTCTCTTGCGTGACCGGGCTTTCCGCGTACGCGAGGGCGCGCCCCGGGCATGTCGAAACGGCGCTGCAATGGATCGGCGTGCGTTCTTGGCCCTCGTGGGCACCGCGCTCGTCGTGTCTCCGCGCGTCGCACGAGCGACTGGCGGCCTCGACATCGCGGGTTCGGCGGCTCAACATCGTATGCGCGTATTGCTCGCGAGCGGCACGTTCGAGGCGCCGCATCCGCTCGACGCGTGGCATTTCGCTTGGCGCGAGCGGACGTACCGCGGAACGTACCTGATCGCGAGTTTGCCCGATGGCCGCGACGGCCTCGTCAACGTCTTGCCGCTCGACGCGTACCTCGCAGGCGTGCTGAGCCGCGAAGTTTCACCGTCGTGGTCGCCCGCCGCGCAGGAAGCACAGGCGATCGTGGCGCGGACCTACGCGCTCGGCAAGCTGCGCCCCGCCAATATCTACGACGTGGTTGCTAGCGAGAGCGATCAGCGTTACGACGGCATCGAAGGAGAATCGGTCGAGGGTCGCGCTGCGGTCGACGCCACGGCCGGCGTCGTCGTCACTTATGCAGACGCGCCGGCGCACGTGGCCTATAGTTCGTGCTGCGGCGGACGTACCGCCGATTCCGGCGACGTCTGGAACACGCCCTATCCATATTTGCGCGGGGTCGTCGATCCGAACTGTGCGTCGTCGCCCGGCTATGCTTGGCAGATCGAGCTCGCGCGCGGCGCGCTGGACGGTGCGTTCGGTGCCGCGCTCTCCGGCATCGGCGCGTTGCGCACGGTCGAACTCGACTCGGGCGACCCGAGCCGGCGGCCGCGCGGCATTCGTTTCGTCGGCGACCTCGCGACCTTCGAAGCGACGCCGAACAAATTTCGTGCGTCGCTTGGCACGAGCGTCGTTCGCAGCACGTTCGTGCGCGACGTTGCGCTGCGCAATAACGGAGCGACGATCGCGGTATCGGGCACCGGCCGCGGACACGGCGTCGGTCTGTGTCAGTGGGGTGCGCGCGAACTCGGCGAACGCGGCGCGAGCGCGCAAGACATCGTCGCGTTCTACTTTCCCGGCACGTCATTCGGACGTGCGTAGCGAGCGTCTGGACGCAAACGATCTTCGGCTCACCGCAGCCTATCGGTACGATCTCCCTGCGGAGCGCATCGCGACCGTGCCGGCCGAGCCGGCCGATGCGGCCCGGCTCTTCGTGCTCGACGATGCGGGGTACGGATCGGAGCGGCCTCGGAGCTTTCGCGACATCGGCGAAGTGCTTCGGCCGAGCGACGTTCTAGTCGTCAACGAAACGCGCGTCGTGCGCGCGCGCTTGCGCGGTACGCGCGAGCCCGGCGGCGGCGCCGTGGAAATTTTGCTCCTGCGGCCGGCGAGCGGCGGGAGCTTCGATCTCGGCGAACGCGCTTGGCACGCGCTCGTCAAGCCGGGCCGGCGTTTGCCCGTCGGCGCGAGGGTTCGCTTCGGCGGCGTGACGCGGGCCGAGATCGCGGAGGTGCGTGCCGACGGCTCGGCCGTCGTACGTTTCGCGGCCGGGTGCGATCTCGCCGACATCATGGAACGCTACGGCGAACTGCCGTTACCGCCATATGTCGGTCCCGGCGATGCCGCGCGCGCCGCGCGCTATCAGACGATTTTCGCGCGCGTCCCGGGGAGCGTCGCGGCACCGACCGCTTCGCTGCACTTCACGCCGCGCGTCCTCGCCGCCATTGCGGCGCTGGGGGTTACGATCGTCCCGCTCGTGCTCGACGTCGGCCTCGGCACCTTCAAGCCGATGGAATGCGCGTCGCTCGACGAGCACGCCATGCATGCGGAACGCTACGAGATTTCGCAAGCGACGGCCGCGGCGGTCCGCGCCGCTAAGCGTGACGGACGCCGCATCGTCGTCGCGGGAACGACCGTCCTACGAGCGCTGGAAGCGTCGGCGCAAGCCGACGGCGTGGTGCGTGCCGGAGCGGCGGAGACGTCGCTGTTCGTCACACCGGGCTTTCATTTTCAGATTGTCGATGCGTTGCTCACGAATTTTCATCTGCCGCTCTCGACACTACTGGTTCTCGTGACGGCATTCGGCGGATACGATCGCGTGATGTCGGCCTATCGCGGCGCGATCGCTGGTGGCTACCGGTTTTTTACGTTTGGAGACGCGATGTTCGTCACGCGTGGGAACGAGGCGGAAATCACTCGATCGTAAGGTGGAAGCGGACGGCGGATCCGGCTTGTACGCGCTTGTGGACGACGGGACGGGCCACGACGGTGTAACGCCCCGGAACCGTATCGGTCCCGAGCGTCAACGTCAGCTCCGCGCGACCGTCCTTGACATCGACGTCGTAACTCCGCGGGTCGACGCGGCGGACTTCCTCCGGTTGGTCGGAGGCCGCGAAGCGGCACGGCTTTTGCTCGCACGTGAAACGCACCGTGCCGGTGTTCGTACCGGCGATGCGGACCACCAGGGGCTGGGAGTAGAGCGTTTCGTAGCCCGGGCTCGTCGAGGCGGCATAGGCATGCGCGCTCTGCCGCAGCGCAGAGGCCGCGATGACGTGGAGATGCGCGGCGGCCGGGGCCCGATGCTGCATCCGGACGCGATTCGCAGTGCGTGGCATTCGGCCTAGCGAACGTGGCCGAGCGCGTAAGACCAGCCGCCGGCTGCACCGGCAATTTCGAGCAGCAGGACGTGTAGCGGAATGAATGCCTTGCAAAAACGGCACCGTCCCCGCAGGACGAGCCAAGCCACGATCGGGACGTTATCCCACGCTCGCAAGCGAGTCTTGCAAGCATCGCAATGCGACGGCGGAGCGACGATCGATTCGCGCCGGCGCACGCGGTCGAAGACGAGCGCGACGAACGAGCCGAGCGCCGCACCCAGAGCAGCGCAAAAAACGTAAACGATCTCCATCTGCTCCGGGCACTTGCCGTCGCAACGGTTGTTCGTCCTCCGTGACGACGGAGGCGGAACGCTCGCGAAGGGCGATTTCTCGGCCCAACTCGTTCCAAATCGTGATATGGAGCGCCGGCCGGGTACAAGTTCGGCGATGTCATTTCAAAACCGCATCTCGGCAAAACGCGATCCGGTCGAAGGTATCGAGGCGGCGGAGCAATCCGTACGACCGGCGCAACCCGTGGCGACGCTCGTACTCAACGGAACTTTTGGCGCAGGTGCGGCGAGCGACGTGCTGGCCGAACTCGAGCGCCTCTTCACCGCCGGTACGGACTCGGTCGTGATCGACATGCAAGAGGTCTCCGTTGCGGATTTCGAACGGCTGCACGGTTTCGTCGCCGAGGTCATGGAATTGCGCTCGAGCTCGGCGAACGTGCAGATCGCCGTTCGGGATAACGGTTTGCACGATATGATGCGGGCATTGCCGCACGCGCGCGATTGGCTTCTTTCCAAGCCGGACGCGCAAGCCGACGGCGGACGTCGCGGCGTTCACCTCGATCATCCTCGGCCGCTACGGGATAATTAGTCTACGTCCGTACCGGCAACTATCCCGACGGGAACGCGGCAGCAATAACGACGGCATTAGCGAACCTTGCGCCGCTCGACCGAGCGGGGCAACCGTAGCTGACGGCATATCTTAGAACGATGTCGCTTGGAGTTGAAACCTTCACGATGGGCGTGGAGGAAGAGTATCAGATCGTCGATCCGGCGACCCGGGAACTCGCTGCGCGTCAGGCGCGACTCTTGCCCGTCGTCGAAAAGGCGCTCGACGACGCCGTCGCCCCGGAATTGCAACTCTCAATGATCGAGATCGCGACCCCGGTTTGCGGGACGCTTGCGGACGTGCGCCGGGAGCTCGTCCGCGCACGTCGCGATGTGATCGCCGCCGCGCGACAAAACGAAAGTCGCATCGCTGCCGCGGGAACGCACCCGTTCTCCGCATGGAGCGACCAGCCGATCACGCCGAAAGAACGGTATCGCAAGATCGTTTCGGACTTCGGTCAAGTCGCGCGCGAGACGGTCATCTTCGGCTGCCACGTGCACGTCGGTCTAGAAAGTCGCGAGATTGCGCTCGACGTGATGAATCGCGTACGGTCGCAGCTTTCTCCGCTCCTCGCACTCTCGGCGAATTCGCCGTTTTGGCTGGGTGCCGACAGCGCCTACGCGAGTTTTCGGACGGAAGTCTGGTCCCGCTGGCCGATGTCGGGGCCGCCGCTCGCCTTCGCTTCAAAAGACGAGTACGACGAGTTGATCGCAACGTTGGTCGCTGCCGGCGTCATCGAGGATGAAACGAAGATCTACTGGGACGTCCGAGCTTCGTGTCGATTCCCGACCCTCGAGTTTCGCGCCACGGATGTGTGCATGACCGTCGATGAAGCGGTCATGCTGGCCGGTCTAACGAGGGCGCTGGTCCGCCGTTCCTATCTTCAGGGGCAACGAAACGAGCCGGCGATAGCGGTCCGCCACGAACTGGTGCGTGCGGCGCATTGGCGAGCGGCGCGCTATGGGCTCGAGGGCGAACTGATTGACGCTCGAACCGGCCGCTCCGCGCCAGCTTCCGAGGCGGTCGAAGCCATGCTCGTCGACTTGCGCGATGCCCTCGAGGAAGCGGGAGACTACGACGAAGTCTCGTCACTCGTTGGCGCCACGTTGCAACGCGGAAACGGAGCGTCGCGGCAACGCGCTGTGTTCGCCCGAACGGGCCACCTGCAAGATGTCGTCGATTATATCGTGGCGCAAACGGAGTCGTGAGCGGCACGCTATCACGGCGTGTTTGCGCGCTCTGCGTGCGCGTTCGATGAACGCCCAAACGGTTTCAAATTTTATAGACTCGCGCTCGATCTTCAGCGGTGAACCGCGCGCCCCGGCGCGGCTAGCACCACCGCCGAGGGTGCGCTACGAAGAGCAAGGTAACATTGTGCCATGAACGAGCAAGAGTCCGCGCACGTCGGGGCGTTTCACAAAGTCAACGTTCGCGACGTTGAGGAGTTTTCGTGGTCGAAAGAAGGCCGCGGCGGATTTGGCAAACAGCTATCTGAAGCGCTCGGGCGCCGACCGGAGTCGACCGATGCGATGCAGCGCCACCCCTTCGACGTCGAGATTCTGCGCGTGCTGCCGGGTGCCGTGCCTTACCGCTATCACTCCCATAGCGCGCAGTGGGAGTTCTGTCGGGCTCGGGATCGATTCGCCACGCCGACGGACGGGCGCCCATTGGCGCCGGCGACGCCTTTATTTTCAAGCCGGGCGAGCCGCATCAGCTCATCAACGACGGCAGCGAAGATCTCGTCGTGATCGTCGTCGCCGACAACCCGATCGGCGAATCGTACCACTATCCCGACGAAGCAATGTGGATCGTGAACTCGCCGGACCGGCGTTACGACAGCCTTGATTCGCAACGAGAGCATTAGTCGCCGGGCTCGTGCGCGCGAAGCCCGACACGTGCGTCGGCCAGAGCCACTCCGGCGAGCGCCGCAATCGCGGAAACGATGATAGCCCGGATCGTTATCGACTGAACGTATCGATGAGGCGACGGATCCCGCACACGCGCGCGGAGGAGGCGGTTTGCCGCAATATGCAAGCGGAACGCTGCCGTTCCATAGACATCGAAGACCGACGTTGGAGGGGTCGAGCCCGCCAGGGCAGACCGCGTAACGGCCATAAATCAGCATGCCGCCTCTGCTTTGAAAAGAGCTGTCTCTTGCGCGTTCGCCTATTTCCGTCACTCGTGGTCGCTGTAGGCGCCATGGCGTTCGTATACGCGCCGTGCAACGCGCAGAGCGAAGAGAAACCGCCCGTCTCGGCGGCAAAACCGGCCGCGTCGGCGGCACCGAACCCAAAGGCGTCGCCGAGCGCGGCTCCCGTCGCGCCGTTCAACCGCCTCGGCTGGCGTTCCGTCGGTCCGGCACTGGCCGGCGGTCGCGTCGCCGCGGTCGTCGGTTCGGCGCGCGATCCCAAGCTGTATTATCTCGGCGCCGGGGGCGGCGGAGTCTGGAAGTCGACGACCGGCGGGATGGCCTGGTCGCCCGTTTTCGACAAGCAAAAGATCGCCTCGATCGGCGCCATAGCAATCGATCCGAGCGACGATAACGTCGTGTGGGTCGGCACGGGCGAGACCAATCCGCGCAATGACGTGATCGACGGGGGCGGGATCTTTCGCTCGGGCGACGGCGGCAAGACGTGGAAAGCTATGGGGCTGGCGGACACCCTGCAGATATCGAAGATCGCGATCGATCCGCGCGACTCCAAGCGGATCGTCGTCGCGACCATGGGCAATCTCTTCAAAGACTCGACCGCGCGCGGCATCTACCAAACGACCGATGGTGGCAAGACCTGGCGCAAGACGCTGTATCTGGGCCCGCAAAGCGGCGCGAGCGATCTCGCGTTCGATCCGAGCGACTTCAACGTCATGTATGCTGGCATGTGGCAGTTTCGGCGGCAGCCTTGGACGTTCACGAGCGGCGGACCCGAAGACGGTCTCTTCAAATCGACCGACGGCGGCGCGACGTGGAAGCAGCTTACGGGGCACGGGCTACCCGAAGGCATCCTCGGACGCATCGGGCTCGCCGTCGCACCGAGCGATCCCAAGCGCGTGTACGCGCTGATCGAATCGAAGGACGGCATTCTCTGGCGCAGCGACGACGCCGGCGCCGGCTGGACGCTCACCTCGAAAGATTCGCTCGTCGATCAACGCCCGTTCTACTTCTCGCACGTCGCCGTCGATCCGAAAAATGCGGATCACGTCTACGGCATCTCGGAGATGCTCTCGGAGAGCAAAGACGGTGGCAAGAAGTTTGAAGCGATCGCGGATGGCGTCCACGTCGATTACCACAGCCTTTGGATCGCGCCGAACGATCCCAAGCGGATGATCGCCGGTGAAGACGGTGGCTACGCGCTCTCGCTCGACGAGAATAAGTGGTCGTTCTTCGAAAATGTGCCGATCGGTCAGGTCTATCACGTCGGTTACGACGACGCGACGCCCTATCGGTTATGCGCTGCGCTGCAAGACAACAATGCGTTCTGCGGCCCGTCCGATGCGCTCGATCCCGACGGCATTCCCAACCGCGCGTGGGAGCGTGTCGTGGGCGGCGACGGCGTCTGGGCGCTCCCCGATCCGACCGACGCGAACTTCGTCTACGTCGATTCGCAAGACGGCAATCTCTCGCTCTACGATCGCCGCGCGCGCCGCCGTACGCAGATTTCGCCATGGCGATCGCTCTCAGCCGAATCGTTCGATCTCGCCAAGGCGGAATATCGTTTCAATTGGAACTCGCCGATCGCGTTCGCGCCGTGGGACCCGCAGCGCGTTTGGTTTGGCGGCAACGTCGTCTTCGAGACCAACGACCGTGGCGTAAAGTGGCGTGCGATCAGCCCCGACCTCACGCGCAACGACAAGGCGCACCAGAAGCCCTCAGGGGGGCCGCTCGCTTTCGACGTCTCGGGCGCGGAATATACCGACACCATACTCGACATCGAAGGCTCGCCGCTGCACCGCGGCGAGATCTGGGTCGGCACCGACGACGGCCTCGTGCAAATGACTCCCGACGGGGGCGCACATTGGCGCGACGTTACGCCGCCGCGTTTGCTCCCGGATGGGCGTTTTGAAATCGTCGCACCCTCGACGCTCGTACCCGGCACGGCGTATGCCGTCTACGACCGGCACGAGCTCGGCGACCGCACGCCATACGCGTTCGTGACGCACGACGACGGGGCGCATTGGAGCTCGATTGCGGCGGGGCTGCCGCGCGGTCAGGCGGCGCGCTCGATCCGGCCCGATACGCGCAATCCGCATCTCGTCTACATCGGTCTCGAACGTTCGATGCAACTCTCGTACGACGATGGCGCGCACTGGCGGCCCTTCGATCTCGGCATGCCGCCCGCACCGGTTTACGACATCCGCATCCAGCCGCGTTATAACGATCTGCTCGTCGCGACGCACGGCCGCGCGCTCTACATCTTCGACGATGCGGCGCCCGTACAGCAGTTGCCGGCGGCCGAGAAAGCCGGGTCGATGCTCTTCGCGCCGCGCACCGCGTATGAATACAATCGCAGCGGCGATCACGAGGGCACCTACACGCTGTATTTCGCGAAAAATCCGCCCGCAGGCGCGATGTTCTCGTTCTACCAGCGGCACGCCGGCGCTACTCCGGTGGTTCGCATTTACGATGCAAACCACAAACTCGTGCGCACGATCGCGGGGAATCGTTGCGTCGAGAAAAAGCCGGAGCCGTTCGTCACGAACTTCAACGGTCTCAATCGGACGACGTGGGATTTGCGCGAAGACGGTCCCGTGCGTTGGAACGGTGCGGCGCGGGAATCGTACAAGGGCCCACGCACCGGGCCGCTCGTCGTTCCCGGCCGCTACACGATCGAGATGGATCTCGGCGGCAAGATCATCGCGCAGAGCGTGGAGGTAAAGGGCGATCCGCGCGCGACCTCGAGTCGGGCCGACTATGCTGCGGCGTTCCGTCTGGCGTCGGAGACGATGACGAAATTTTCGAACGTCGATACCGCGCTCAACCGTTTAGATGCGACGATCGTCGCGGCACGCAAAACGGGTCCGAGCGCCGCCGCGACGCTCGCGCGCGCCGAGGCGCTGCGCGGCGAACTGACCGCGGACTATCACAACGATGAAGACTCGATCCAGCGGCCCGGCAAGGTGCGCGAAGATATTGAAAGCCTCCGTTACGCGGCCGGCAACGGCACGCCGACGGCGGCGACGCTGGGGCTCGTCGCGCGCGTTACGACGAACTACGACGCCGCGATGCGGGACGTCGACACATTCTTCGCGACGCAGCCGCCCGTCACGGTGCCACCCGCTCCCCCGCTCGACTGCTCGACGGACGAAAATTGAGAGGTGAGTAAAATTGGAACCGTGAGCCCGAAGTTATCACGACGTCGATGGCAGATTGAAATACGGCCGGAAGACGAGGAGGCAGTCGATTTTCTTCGCGAAGCATTCGGTGCCAAGAACGAGAGCCAGGCCGGGCGCAATCTCCTGGGCTTCTGGAAGCGTGTTGTGGACGCCAGCCGTGCAGGCCAGCTTATCGTTGAATCGAGCTGACGATCCGCAGGCTACAGACGCGTTCCCGGATATTACTCGTGCCTTGCGGCCCGACTCGTCGTACGAGTATCTCGTGCATGTTTCGCACCCGTGGCGTCGGCAGCTCGTTCTGAAGGGCCGTCGCCAAACGCCGGGCCAGCTCGCGGCAGATATGCGCGAATGGTAGGGAGGTAGACCGTGCCGCGAAGGAGGTCGACGAGGATCGTCGCGCCGTCGTCGAAGCGATTCACTACGTCGAGCGCCACAAGAATCTCATAGCCGCGGAAGCGGCGGAAGAACGTCGCCGGGTCGAGCCTCATCTGCAACGTGCGCCTGCTGCTCGATGAAGACAGTGGCTCGCACTCGCTTTAAACGCACTTCGCGTCGAAGGCCAGGGTCAGGAGTTGTCCCGGCGCGTCGTCGAGCGTTTAGCCATTTGGAAGAATGTCGGGTGTCTCGACTCATGCCGGAATGGCACGAGGAGCTGTTTCATCTCCCCCGACCCGACATGAATTGTCGCAACGAAAAGCTTGAACGTTATGCGTGCGGCAGCTGCGGAACGCGGTGGTGAAACCAGAATGACGACAATGTTCGCCCGGCACACCGTAAGATATGGATGCCATGAAGTATACTGACTCGTTCTAATGCGCTGGCTACGCCGCAACGGCGCGATGCCGTGGGCGCCGTGACGAATCTTCAGCTCCGGCGTGGGCGCAATTTACCGATGACCTCTCAGCGAAGAACTGATGGAAATCGATAGGCTGCCGAGCAAGACGAAGCCGGCCAACAGACGCCAGGCCACTGGGAAACCGTACGAGTCCACAACCGCACCAAAGAGCGGCGGCGTGACGAAACCTCCGGCGTAATTAAACGTCAGGCCCACGCCTATCGAGCTCCCGGCCGCTTCCGCGCCCCCAATTTCTGCGAGAAGTGTAGCGAAGAGGCCGGTAAATGCGATCGCCGACGCTCCGAAGCCGATGCTCAGTGCGATGATGACGAATGGCGAAATGGTGGGGCCGCTGAAGGAGCCGGCGACCCAGGCGCAAGCGGATGCTAGTGTGGCCCATCATAAATGACGTGACACATGACGTTGTGTGTAGTATGATTAGACATGCCGCTTCCTCCAGCTTCTCCGCTGCACATTCGACCTTCGGATCGTCGTGAATTGATGATGCTCGT
>JAABUZ0100001697.1_pt1 | contig 40514 bp, 45 predicted proteins | sample 5562091 | NCBI WGS metagenome assembly JAABUZ01 (sample SAMN12813069, study PRJNA571459) | rock metagenome | isolation source: Antarctica rocks | place: Antarctica: Victoria Land, Linnaeus Terrace sud | collected 2015-12-21
CCGCCGACCACGTCGCGCGCAAGCTGGGGCTGGGGAGCGGGGGCGATCCGCAGGTGCCGCCGCTGGCTCCCGAGGTGGAGCAGTGGCTGGCGTTCACGCCCGCAATCTGGGAGGCCGTCGAGACCGACACCTGCCGGAAGTGGGATGAATCGAAGGACTTCCTGCAAGTGCTGTGACGGCGGCCAGAAGCCAAAAAAGAGGGCGGGGAAATCCCGCCCTCTTTTCTTTCCTCTTTTTTTTGCTTCCGCCCGGCGATTTACACTTCCCCCCAGCCCCGCTTCGCCGCCGCGCCCGCCGCGAAGAACGCCTCGATGCGGGCTGCGTCCCCGCCTGCGACCGCCTCCTCCAGTATCTCCAGCTCGCCCCGGAACCCGCGCAGGGCGTGGAGCAGGGCGTCCCGATTTGTCAGACAGACGTCCCGCCATATCTCGGGTGGGCTGGTCGCGACCCGCGTGGCGTCGGCGAAACTGCCCGCCGTGAGCTGGGCCGTCTCGGGGTGGATGCCGCGGGCGGCGACCGCCCGGCGCATCAGGGCCGAAGCCAGGACGTGCGGCAGGTGGCTGGTCACGGCCAGCATCGCGTCGTGCGCGCTGGGCGTCAGCGTCAGCGTTGACGCGCCGACCGACCCGGCCAGCGTCTCGATGGCGCGCGTCGCCTCCGGGTCCGCGCCGTCGGTGGGCGTGATCGCCCAGGTCGCCTCCTCGAACAGCGTGGCCGTCGCCGCTTCGACACCGGCCTGCTCCGAGCCGGCCATCGGGTGTCCGCCCACGAAGCGCGGCGCACCGCCGGCCCGCGCGACGATCATCCCCTTGGTGCTGCCCACGTCCGTCACGACCGCGCCAGGCCGCGCCGCGGCCAGCACGGCGGGCAGGCTTTCCAGGATGTGGCCCACGGTCGTACACAGCACGACGACGTCCGCCCCCTCCACGCCCGCCGCCAGGTCGGTCTCGATCTCGTCCACAGCGCCGAGCGCACGGGCCAGATCCAGCCGCTCGCGGCTGCGCCCGATGCCGATGACCCGCCGCGCCAATCGCCGGCGCTTGAGCGCCATGCCCAATGAGCCGCCGATCAGCCCGATGCCGACGATTGCCACCGTCCCAAAAGGTAGCGGAGAAAGAATATCTCGAAAGTGGGCGTTATCCGTCATGGCATCTCGACTCCGAACTCGACCAGCGCGTACACGTCCGCCAGGGCCAGCGTCACGCCGACCGAAGGCAGCGCGATGCTGCCCTCCCGCCTCCGCACTTTCCGCAGCTCCCAGCGCCCAAACGACGCGCGCTCGATCTCGAAATACTCGGCCTCGGTGTGACGCTTCTCTCCGACGTACTGTTGCGCCAGCACCATGCTACTCGTCCTCGGCCTTCTCCGCTTCTTCCCCATGCTCCACGATGTCGCCGTCTTGGAAGAGGATTTTCTGCATCGCCACCCGCCACTTGGGCTTCTGGCGCAGCAGAAACTCCAGGTCCATGCCGAAGTGCTTGAACTCTTCCTGCTGCGCGTTCTGCATGATTGCCCGCGCGTCGCCGTTCTTTTCGACGGAAATGCGCTGCTCGTACCAGTTGATCGCCTCGGCTTCTTCCGTGAGCGAAGCGATCATCCGCGCGAACGTCCGCGTCTCCTGCGACAGTTCATCCGCCGGCTCGTGATATTGGTCAAAGGCCATAATAGTTCTTCCTCTGCTTCCGGGCTATGGTTGGCTCAATCTCCGCTGGCTTCTATGTCTCGTGCTTCCGCCCGCGTGAGGGGGCGCGAGGAACCATGACGGACATGAAGAATACGGACGTGGGCGGCGTCTTCTTGAGCCTCTATAACGGTGAACAAAATGCGATAAGCGACGGAACCTGTGCGCCTTCGGTAGATAAGCTGTCGGACCTCTTGCCGAAAGCGGGCATTCTCCGGGGCAAATTGACGATGCGGCATCGTGGAAAGCGGAGCGACGGCCTCAAAAAGACCGGCCTTCCATTCGTCGGCTAGCTCCTCGCTGGACAACTCCGCAAATCGGGCGTGAGCCGCGTCAATGTCGGCGGCAGCGCGCGGGGTAAAGCGCAAGCTGTAGGTGCGGGGCGTATCCTCCCTCATGCGGCCACTTTGTCTTTCTTCCCTTCACGCTTGCGCTGGCGCACTTCCCGTTCCAAGTCAAACTGCGCCCGGTACTCCTCCAAAGAAACATCATGTTTTGGATCGCCTGCCAGCGATTCTGAAACAGCCTCACAAGCCTCCTCAAAGTCGCCGTTCGCCTCTTCCAGAACTTCCGCCAGCAGGGCATCTGCCAGCGTACTCTCGTCCCGGCCCTCGCGGGTCGCCATTTCTCTTAATTTTGCTTCTGTTTCCGGTGCAAGTGTGATTGTCATTTTGGCTTCCTCTCCTTCACTGATAGCTACGGTTAATTCATCGCCATACAACTTCTTATTTGTCTGAGTCATCCCTTGGCGTCCTCATGGCTTTGTGCTTGTGGCCGATCAACTTCTTGCTAAGGAAACTTAGCAGGAAGGAGCCTCATTAAATGAGCCACAAGAAGAAGAAGCGTTCCCAGACTGAAAGTCTTGATGCTACCGGCTACATATCAGTTGCACTCGCCAATGCAGCACGGTGGTTTCTAGAAGTCATCTCATAAATGCCGAAGCGACTTTATAGCCGTCCCATAGGCCGCTGTTGTACGCTACGATTACTCTAAAACAGGCCGCACAAATTGGGCCTTACGAGGCGCTTTCGTAGGCTACTTCTATTTATGAGATACGTTCTAGAAGTCCTCGTGAGATGGCTACTAGACAACCTCCTACAATAAACTGAACCTCGCCTGTGTTGGGCATCCTCGTCAGAGGGTGCCCATTTTTCTGTCACATGACAGGCGGTCAAAAGGTAAGGTAACGAGATACTCAAACCTGCAATGTTTCGGCGACCGAACTGCAACACAAAGCGAGTCTCGTTTTCTACCTATCGAAAGTGGACGGCATGAAGCCCGCGCTTCCTAGATGACTGTACAAATACTGTGTCGTAAGTTTAGAGTCTGGATCTGTTCGCTTTAGTAGATTTGTTTTGTTGCGTGATGTACCACGAGAAATGGTAGGTGTGTAGAGGCTTATTACCCCGCAAAAGTTCGGTGCGGCTCATCCCTAGTTTGACGTCAGCATCCGAGCGACCAGGTATTGCATAGTAAACGTGACTTGCGTATGCAGAAGATACAAGGCACATCAAAAGCCTAAAGATTGTCAGATGGAAAGCAAAAACAGTTTTTGTCTTCATCAGTTTCTCCGTAACGACAAATCAACATGGTTTCTTGTGCCACATTGTAAATGTCAGTGGTTTTCGAGATAAAACATGAGCCGCAGAGAGGCGTTTGCTGTACGCTCATTCTCTGCGGCCTTGTCTGTTTCCTCTTTGTGGCCGGCGTCTACAGGTGCCGGCCTACGGCCTGGGCGATGGGGGTGATGTCGCGCATCAGCTTCTCGAAGGCCTCGGGGAGGAGCGACTGCGCGCCGTCTTTGAGGGCCTTCTCGGGGTTCGGGTGGACCTCGATGATTAGGCCATCAGCCCCCGCCGCGACGGCGGCACGGGACACGGCGTTGACCAGGCTGGCCCGGCCCGTGGCATGGGAGGGATCGGCGATGATGGGCAGATGCGACAGTTCCTTGACGGCGGCGACGGCGTTGACGTCGAACGTGTTGCGGGTGTAGGTCTCAAAGGTGCGGATGCCGCGCTCGCAGAGCATCACGTTCTTGTTGCCCCGGCTGGCGATGTACTCGGCGGCCTGAAGCCACTCCTCAATCGTGGCTGCCATGCCGCGCTTGAGCATCACGGGCGTCTGCGTCTTGCCGATCTCGGTCAAGAGCGGGAAGTTCGCCATGTTGCGCGTCCCGACCTGCAAGATGTCCGCGTAGCTGCACACGAGGTCCACATCGCGCACGTCCAGCACCTCGGTGATGATGGGCATGTCCAGCTCCTCGCGGGCCTGGGCCAGCATCTTGAGGGCCGGCTCGCCGTGGCCGTGGAAGGAGTAGGGGGACGTGCTGGGCTTGTAGGCCCCGCCGCGCAGGATGTGCGCCCCCGCCGCCTTGACGGCGCGGGCCGAGGCCATGAGCTGCTCCTCGGTCTCGACCGTACACGGCCCGGCCATCATCACGACGAAGCCAGGGGCACCGATCAAAATGCCCCGGACGTTGATGATGGTCGGCTCCGGGTGGAACTGCTTGCTGACGACCTTGTAGGGCTTCGTGACGGGGATGACCTTGTCCACATAGGGCAGGGCCGCGAACTGCTCCATGACCTCGGCCTTGCTCGCCGCATCGTTGGGGACGCCTACGGCCCCGACGATGGTGGTCTCCACGCCTTCGGAGAGGTGAACCCCGTAGCCGTGCTCTTGCAGCATCTGTGTCACGTGCGTTAAGTTCTCCTTCGTCGCCGCTGACGAGAGTATGATGATCATGGCCTGCTCCCCTGCACACTTCGGTAGACTCTTCTCAAAAAAGAGTGCCATTCAGTGTACCCCCGGCCCCACCCGTTGTCAAGTTGGGGCCGCTAGGGTAGGGTCTCCTGGAACGGGTTGACCTCGGAGATCGGGTCTTCGCTGACCTGCGTCCGGGTGCCCGTGTTCCCGAAGTGCAGCGGCTCGTGCGGGCCGGGCGCGAGGTGCGCCATCTCCTCCTGCCCGCGCGCGATGGCCTCCGCACTCAGCCCCGACGTCTTGACGTCGGCAGCGTTATGCCGCGTGAATACCGTGCTTACGGTCGTCATTTGGGCGTCCGACACTTGTACGCTGACGACCGCGTCGCCCCGGTGCAAGGCAGTGACGAGGTGGGAAGCCATCTCGTCGGGGATGCCGTGCTTCACCAGGGCGTCGAAGTCCGCCCCGGCCTCGGCGTAGCCGACGTACTCGCGCGCGATGCCCGCACTTGTCAAGTCTTCTACGGCCCCCTGCGCGTCGCTCTGGCTGCGGAACAGCCCCACCAATGTCTGTGCCATGTTTATCTCTCCCTATGTCCTTCGCTCTTTGACTCTTCCGAGTTCCTACTACCGCCGCATGAGGGCCGTCAAACCTGCCCGCCGCGCCTTGACGATGCCTTGACAATCCAGCGACGTTCGGCTAGAATCCTCGCACCATGTACGCATACGCCATTGAAGAAAGACTTCTGCCTTGAAGAGACGGCTTTTCAACACCGGCGCGTTCCTGCTCGTGGTGGTTGCCCTCATCGGGGCCGTGACCTATGCCCGCCATCGCGCCGACCTCAGCCGGCAGCTTGTCCTAGCCGTCAACCTCCACGACGCCGCCCAGGTGGAAACGCTGCTGGCGCGGGGCGCAGACCCGAACGTCCGCGACTGGAAGATCTATTACGAGGCCTACGATTGCCTGTCAAAGCCCTCGGGCGGCGCGAGTTGAACGCCCTGCTGTCGCCGGCCGGTCTGGACCTGGAGCAGTGGCTCCAGATCGGCTATCCCGCAAAGCCCATCGCCAGCCCCGGCGGGGTATGGCTGCCGCCCCCGTCCGGTTGACGGCCCCCGCAACCATAGAGCGGGCCATCTGAAGCGTGTCCGTAGGAGAACCACCCATGAAACGATTAATACTATGCCTTGTCGCCCTGGCCCTTGTTGCCCCTCCCTGCGCCGCTCAGGACCCAAGAGGCCCCTTCGCGGACGTCCCCATGGGTCACTGGGCCTATCAAGACGTAGACACCTTGCAGAAGGCTGGCGTCGTGTTCGGCCACCCGGAGGGCACTGTCACCGGACGCCGCGAGGTGACGCGACACGATTTTGCGGTCGCCGTTGCCGGTGTGCTGGCTCAGGCGTCCAGCCCGTCGCCTTCGGGTGCCGATCTTGAGGCGCGATTGCTCGCCTCGCCCCCCGCGCTCGCTGCTTTGCAGGAGCTGGTCCGCCGGTTCACGCCCGACCTGGCGCGGCTGAACGTGGACACGGATGCGGCCCAGGCGCGTTTGACGGGGTTGGCTCAGACGGCGCGTCGTCTCCTTGTCGCCGAACCATTCCCCGACGTCCCGCCGACTCATTGGGCGGCTTCTTCGGTAGAAACACTCAGGCGGCAGGGTCTAATTGCGGGGTATCCGCAGGGGACTTTCAGCCTGCCCCGGTGATTCTGAATAAAGCCCAAATCTGGGGAGCCGAACAGAAAGCCTAAAGCCTTTCCTTGCGTGGGGCGGGGCGGGGGCTTCTCTCCCATCGCCTTGACAATCCACTCCCGTTCGGCTACAATCCCCGTACCATGAGCGCAAACGCCGTCGAAGAGGTCGAAAACAAGGCACGCATTGCCAAGGCCGCCGCGCGAACACTGGCGACGGCGGGGACGAACGCCAAGAATGCCGCACTCGCGGCGATGGCTCATCTGCTGACGGACGCTCAGGGGACGATTCTAGAGGCCAACGGGCGCGACATCGACGGCGCGCGGGAGCGGGGGATGACGCCGCACCTGGTCGAGCGGCTGACGCTCACGCCTCAGCGCATCGCGGAGATGCGGACGGGGTTGGAACAGGTCGCCGCGCTGCCCGACCCGGTCGGCAACATATTGTCTGGATGGCGGCGGCCCAACGGGCTGGAGATCACCAAAACGCGCGTCCCGCTGGGTGTCATCGGCATCATCTACGAGAGCCGGCCCAACGTCACCGTGGATGCCGCCGCGCTGTGCCTGAAATCGGGCAACGCCGCCCTGCTGCGCGGCGGCTCCGAGGCGATCCACACGAACGTCGCCCTGGCCCGCGTTTTGTCGGACGCCCTGGAAAGCGCGGGCCTGCCGCGTGGCTGCGTCCAGCTTATTGAGAGCACCGACCGCGCCGCCGCCCGCCGCCTGATGACGCTCAACGGCTGGGTGGACTGTCTGATCCCGCGCGGCGGGGCGGCGCTGATCAAAACCGTCGTCGAGACGGCCACCGTCCCCGTCATCGAGACCGGCACGGGCAACTGCCACATTTACTTGGACGAGAACGCGGACATGGTGATGGGCAGTGCCATCGTCCTGAACGCCAAAGTCCAGCGGCCCTCCGTCTGCAACAGCCTGGAAACGCTGCTGGTTCATGCCGGTCTAGAACAAATCACCGAAGGGGTTGTGCAATCTCTCTTTCACGAGTTACATGATGCCGGCGTCAAACTGCGCGGCTGTGAGCGTGCCATGAAGATTGCCGCCCAGCGATGGGACGACGCCACCCCGGTTCCCATGACTCTCGCGGCGGAAGACGACTGGGATACGGAGTACAACGCGCTGATACTCGCCGTCAAAATCGTGGACACTCTGGAGGCCGCCGTGGAGCATATCAACGCCCACGGGACACGCCACTCGGAGGCCATCATCACCCGCGACTACGATTCGGCGCAGGCCTTCACCGATGCCGTGGACTGCGCCGCCGTGTACGTCAACGCCTCGACGCGGTTCACCGACGGCTTCGAGTTCGGCTTTGGGGCCGAGATCGGCATCTCGAACCAGAAGCTCCACGCCCGCGGCCCCATGGGCCTGGAAGAGCTGACGACCTACAAGTACGTCGTGCGCGGGTCGGGACAGACGCGCGGGTAGCCACAAGCCATGCAGCGATTGGGCATCATGGGAGGCACGTTTGACCCTATCCACTACGGGCACCTGCTGATGGCCGAGGAGGCGCGGGCGGCGTTTGCGCTGGACCAAGTCGTCTTCGTGCCCAACGGACGGCCCGCGCACAAGAAGGCCTACCTAGTTTCCTCGCCCGAGGGGCGCTACGCGATGACGCTGCTGGCGACCGACTCCAATCCCCGCTTTAGCTGCTCGCGGATCGAGATCGAGCGGCCCGGCCCATCCTACACCGTGGACACCGTGCGGGCCTTCCGCCGCTTGTACCCCGACCTCGACGCACTGTACTTCATCACCGGGGCGGACGCCGTGCTGGAGATACTCGGGTGGCACGAGTACGACCACCTGGCGCGCGAATGCCGGTTCATCGCTGTGACCCGCCCCGGCTTCGTGCTGGAGCGGCTGCGGGAGATCGCCGACGCCGAGTTCCTGCACCGGGTCTTTTTCCTGCCCATCCCCGGCCTGGAAATCTCCTCCACCGACTTGCGCCGGCGCATCCGCGAGGGGCGCAGCATTCGGTATCTGACGCCCGAGCCGGTCGAGTCATATATCCACCAGGAAGGCCTGTACCGGCCCCTGCCCGCCGATGCCGAGGCCATGCCATGACCCTTCTTTCCACGCCCGTCAACGAAGGTTCACGTGAAGAGGCCGCCGAACAGCTCGCGCTCGCGCGCCGGCAATTGGAGGCCGTGCAGCGGATCAGCGCCGCCCTGTACTCCGTGACCGACACCGACGTCCTGCTGCGGCAGGCGCTGGAAACCGCCCTGGAAGTGGTCGGGGCGGACGCCGGCTCGGTCCTGCTCCACAGCCCCGAGCAGAACGTGCTCGTCTTCCGCCACGCCGTCGGCCCGGTCGCGGCCTCGCTGATCGGCACCAGCCTGGATCTGTCCCTAGGGCGCGGCATCGCCGCCATCGTCTTTCAGACCGGCGCGTCGCGCATCACGCCGGACGTCGCCGTGGACCGAGACCACGTCGGCACCGTGGACGCACGAACGGGTTACCAGACGCGCTCGCTGATGACCGTCCCGCTCCACACCCGGCGGGGCAGTCCGCTGGGCGTGATGCAGTTCGTCAACAAGCGCGTCGGCGACTTCGGCACCGGGGACATGGCCGTTGCCGAGATCGTCGCCAGTCTGGTGACCATGAGCCTCCAGAGCGCCCTGCTGGCCCGCGAGGCCAACCTCGCCGCCGTCGCCCGCTCGGTCGGCGAGATCAGCCACGACATCGGCAACATGCTCACCCACATCCTGCCCTACGTCGAGACGCTCGAAGGCAGCATCGCCGATGTCCGCGCGGGCAGGCCCGGCGCGCTGGAAGCCCTGGAGGGATTTTATGGGGAGGTGCGCGAGAGCGTCGCCGAGGGTGTGCAGCAGGTGACGGCCCGGACGCGCGAGATCGCATCCGCCCTCAAGGGCGAGGTCGCCCCGATGGACTTCAAGCCGGGCCGCCCTTTTGAGACCGCGTCGCGTGTCGTGCAGGCCCTAGCGGGCGCGGCCCGGCTCGGCGATGTCGCCCTGCGCGCCGAGGGCGCGCGGGACCTTGTCGCCGTTTACGACGGCCACCGGCTCTACAACGCGCTGTACAACCTGGTCAACAACGCCCTGCCCGAGACTCCTCCGGGTGGGTCCGTGGTCGTATCCGTCACCGACGACCCGGATGGAGACGTCTTCGGCGTCTCCGTCAGCGACACCGGAGCGGGGATGCCCGAGGACGTGCGCCGCAAGCTGTTCACCGACGCCGCCTATTCCAGCAAGCCCGGCGGGACGGGCCTTGGGACGCGCATCGTGCGCCGCATCGTCGAGCAGCACGGCGGGGCCGTGTCCGTCGTCAGCGCCGTGGGGCAGGGGACGACGATCACGCTGCGTCTGCCCAAGCAGCCTGGTGGGTGACAGAACCCGCCAGGGCGCGGGGGACCCGGCACTGGAAGTGCCGGGCTACCCAAGTACAGGGAAAGCCCCTCCGGGGCTAAAAACGGCCTATAAGGGCTTGTCCTCAGTCGCGGAGCGACTTCCTCCGAGTAGCCCGGCCCGCACTGGCGGACCCGGAGGGCTTCCAGTGCCGGGCTTCTGATGCGGGCCTGCTAATCCACCCCCGCCTGCTAATCCACCCACTCGTAATGCACGACGCCGGGGACGTTGCCGAGGAGCGCGTCTACGGCGTCCCGCCCGACGTAGCGCGAGAGCGTGATCTGGAATCGGGCCGTCCCCGTTTCTACCAGGCGGGTCAGCTTCAGGTCGCGCGCCGGTGTCCCCTTCTCGCGCAGGGTGTCCAGCAGGGTGGAAAGAGAGCGGAGCGGGTCGCTGTCCAGGCGCAGCACGACCAGAACCTCGTGCCGCCGCCGCTGCCGGATCAGTGCGTCTTCGAACGTGTTCAGCAGGGTGAGCGTGAACAGGATAATCAGCGTCCCTACCGTTGCCAGCCCGGCGTACAGCCCGCCGTAGCCCACCGCGATACCCACGCCCGCGATGGCCCACAGGCTGGCCGCCGTGGTCAGGCCGCGCACCGACCCGCTCGTGCCGTCCCGGATGATCGTCCCTGCCCCCAGAAATCCGACCCCGGTGACGATCTGTGCGGCGATCCGCCCGCCGCTGGCGCTCCCCGCGCTGTTCCCGGCCAGCGTGATCAGGGTCGATCCCAGGCACACCAGGATGTGTGTCCGCAGCCCCGCCGGGCGCTCGTGCCGCTCCCGCTCCCAGCCGATCAGCCCGCCCAAAACGAGGGCCAGCAGCAGCAGGCCGGTCATGTGCGTCAGCGGCAGGTGCAGCAGGGAGGCGGGGGACATAGGCTCCGTGGGCGGGGCGAATAGACGGCAAACCGTGCCTGTGCAAGGCTATTCGGTTGTCTCTTCCACGACAGGGTCAGCCGGCAACGGCGTTCAGCTCATCAATGGCGTCGACGGGCAAATGAAGGCCCGCGCCCTCGACATTCTCACGCAGGTGCTCGACCGAGGATGTCCCAGGGATGAGCAGGATATTGGGGGAGCGTTGCAGCAGCCAGGCCAATGCGACGGCCATCGGGGTGGCGTTCAGGCGCAGGGCCACACGGGAGAGCGTGTCGGATTGCAACGGTGAAAAGCCACCCAAGGGGAAGTACGGCACGTAGGCGATTCCCTGTTCTGCAAGGGAGTCGATGAGCGCATCATCCCGCCGGTTGGCGATGTTGTAGAAGTTCTGCACACAGACGACCGGCGCAATGGACTGTGCCTCGGCGATCTGCTCGGCACTGACGGTGCTGACCCCGAGGTGCTTGATGAGGCCCTCTTGCTGCATCCCGGCGAGCACGCGGAACGGTTCTGCTAGGGAACCCGGCGTCGGCGCATCGAGGCCGCCCACCCGCAGATTGACGACATCGAGTGCGGCGACGCCGAGGTTTGCGAGGTTGTCCTGAACGGCCTGGCGGAGCTGCTCGGGGGCGAGCGCTTTGGGCCAATTCCCTTCCGCGTCCCGCAGAGCGCCGACCTTGGTGACGATCCGTAACCGCTCCGGGTATGGATGCAGCGCCTCCCTGATAAGTTGATTGGTGATGTGCGGGCCGTAGAAGTCGCTGGTGTCGATGTGGGTGATCCCGAGATCAACGACCCCGCGCAGGACCGCAAGGGCACCGTCGCGGTCTGCGGGCGGCCCGAAGACATGCGGGCCGGCGAGCTGCATGGCACCGTACCCCATGCGAGTGAGACTGAGACCGTCGGCGAGCGTGAGTGTGCCGCCGGGCAGCGTCGTGGACGTCATGCGTTTCCTCCTGGTATTCATTCAGCAGCAATCCCCGACGGCATCGTCTTCTTGACCCGATTAGGGGCCGGGTGCCGTCGGGAGGGGGGGGCGGCACCAACCTACGCCGCAGGAACGGCGATCTCGGCCTTCAGGCCGTCAACCAGCCGCCGCACGTGGGCCGCCGCGTCCGCCACGGGGACGGCCTCTTTGCCCGCTTTGTCCCGGCGCAGGCTGACCTCGACGGTCCCCTCGGCCAGCGACTTGCCGACCACTACCTGGACGGGGATGCCCAGCAGATCGGCGTCCTTGAACTTCGAGCCGGGCCGGTCGTCCCGGTCGTCCAGCAGCACGTCCACGCCGCTCCCCAGCAGACCCTGATAGAGGCTCTCAGCGGCCTGCTTCTGCGCGTCATCTTTGATGCCGACTAAAACGACGACGGCCTCGAACGGCGCGATGGTAACGGGCCACAGGATGCCCCCGGCGTCGTGCCCCTGCTCGACCGCCGCCGCCATCAGGCGCGAGACGCCGACGCCGTAGGAACCGCCCTGCATCAACTGAGACTTGCCGCCCTCGTCGCTGAACGTCGCCCCCATCGCCTGGGAATACCTGGTCCCGAAGTTGAACACGTGGCCCACCTCGATGCCGCGCTGCGTCACCAGACGCCCCTCGGGGTCGGCGGGGCTGACGTCGCCCGCCACCGCCGTCCGCAGGTCGTGGTACTCGGGGTGGGGGAAGTCCCGGCCCGGCAGGACGTGGACCAGATGCGCGTCGGGGGCGTTCGCGCCCACAACGCCGTCCCGGACCGTTCCCACCTCGCGGTCGGCGACGACGCGCACGGGGACGCGCAGGCCGACGGGTCCGGCGAAGCCGACGGGGGCACCCGTAACGCGCTCGACGGTCGCGGCGTCGGCCAGCACCGCCGGTCCGCCCAGCAGCTTGGCGAGCTTTGCCTCGTTCAAGTCGCGGTCGCCCCGGACCAGCGCGACGACCGGCTGCCCATCCGGGCCGGCGAAAACCAGCGTCTTGATCAGGCGTGTGGCGGGGATGCCTAAAAAGTCAACCACGTCCCCGATGCTCGCTCTGCCGGGTGTCTCGAACGTCTCGGCCTCCACCACGGACGTATCAGGGTCTTCGGCCAAGACGGGGACGGCCTCGCAGCGCTCGGCGTTCGCCGCATAGCCCGTCCGGTCGCAGCGCAGGACGGTATCCTCGCCGTCCTCCGACAGCACCATGAACTCCTCGCTCTGCGAGCCGCCGATGGCCCCCGAGTCGGCCTCCACCGCAAGCGATTCCAGCCCGCAGCGGGCGAACATCCGCGCGAACGCCGCGCGCACGGCGGAGTAAGACTTTTGGCCGCCCGCCTCGTCCTTGTCGAACGAATAGGCGTCCAGCATCAGAAACTCGCGGCACCGGATCAGGCCCCCGCGCGGGCGCGGCTCGTTGCGGAACTTGGTCTGGATCTGGTAGGGCAGCAACGGCAGTTGCTTATAAGATTGCACGTCCCCGCGCACGATGTCCGTCACGACCTCTTCATGCGTGAAGCCCAAAAAGTAGTCGTGCGGCTGCGCCGTGAACAGCACGTCGATCTTGTCCCGCCCCGACTCTTCCAGCAGACCGCGCGGGACCAGGGACGGCATCAGCATCTCGGCCCCGCCCGCGCGGTTCATTTCTTCGCGCAGGATGCCCGAAATCTTGTTCAAGACGCGCAGCCCGAGCGGCAGATAAGAGTAAACGCCGCTGGCGAGAGGCCGGATGAACCCCCCCCGCAGCAGCAGCTTATGGCTGACCAGTTCCGCCTCGCGCGGCGCGTCCCGCAGGGTGGGGGCAAAGAGTTGTGTGAAGCGCATGGTCTGAGTATACCCGGCGTGAGAACCCACCGCGGCGAGGGACGGGCCGGGGTGGGTTCTACTGCGGCACCTGGTGGTGCAGGGTGCGGAGGATGTCGTTGGACATGATTAGCAGGAACAGCGTCCCGATGATCGCCAGGCCCGTCACCAGGAACGCCTGCTGCTGCCGGTCCGTCAGCCGCTTGCCGCGCCGCACCCACTCGATAAAGAACGTCAGGAGGTGCCCGCCATCCAGCACGGGGATGGGCAGCAGGTTGAAGATCGCCAGGCTCATCGACAGGCTCGCCATCAGGTTGATCTCATCCACCAATCCGTTCTTGGCGGCCACGCCGGTCGCCTGGTACATATAGATGATCCCGCCCGCGTTGTCCTTGAGGTGCTGCGGGCGCTGGACCATCTCCCCCAGGTGGCTGAAGAAGACGCCCATGACGAACGTGCCGGCTTTGACCGACTCGATCAGGCTCAGGTGCTTGATCTCCGCCGACGGGTCGATCTTGAGCGCGCCGATGGGGTGGCCGTTCAGGGCGGGCAGAGCACCCGCTCCCAGTGCTGAGGGGACGACACCGTGCAGCGGGATAGGGTCGTCGCTCGTGGCCCGCGTCACGACGATGTCTATGGGTTTACCCGCCGCGTCGCGCAAAAGCTTGGTTGCCTGGGCCGCGCTCTCGACGGGGGAAGTGCCGATGCCCCGGACCGTGTCGCCGGGCAGCAGGCCGATCTGCCTGCCGAACGACCCCGGCTGCACCACATCGGTATAGATCACGGTCTGATCGTCTTTGACGGCGGGGCGCGGCGTGGCGATCTTCGTCAGCGTTTGCCCGTCGCGCTGTACCGTCAGCGTCAGCGGCTTGCCCAGGTTGCCGTTGATCAGGGCGATCATCTGCTTGCCGTCGGACAGCGGCCTGCCGTCAATGGCGCTGATTACGTCGCCCGCGCGCAGGCCGACATGCTGCCCCTCGCCGCCCGGCTCGACCAGGCTGATGCGCGTCAGGACCTTGCCCGAGGGGATGCCGGTCGTGGCCCCCATCAGGCAGAACACGGCGTAGCCCAAGAGGAACGACATCGCCGGGCCGGCCAGAATCACCAGTGAACGCTGCCACAGCGGCTTGCTGTAGAACCCGTCCGGGGCGGCATAGGCCGTCCCGTCGCCGATGTTCTCGGTGATCAGCGGCAGGTCATGGGAGTCCGGGTCCGAGGCCGTGCCGTGCCCCATGACCTTGTCTTTAACGGCGACCAGGGGGGCCTCGTCGGGTTCCATGCCGGCGATCTTGACGAAGCCGCCCAGCGGCAGCATCCGCACGTTGTACTCCGTATCGCCCCGCTTGGCGATCCGAAACAGCCGCTTGCCGAAACCGATGGAGAAGTCGTCCACCCGGATGCCGCACAGGCGGGCCACGATGAAATGCCCCCACTCGTGCGCGACGACGAGTATGCTCAGGATCACCAGCAGGATAACCGTCTGCTGCACCTTAGCGAGAATTTCCACGTTGCACAGTCCCTTCCGTTCTCAGCGTTCCGTTCGCAGCGAGCGGTCTTCGTCCGCCGCGCGGAGCGCCCAGCCCCGCGCCCAGGCGTCGGCCTCTTGAATCTGCGCCAGCGTCGGTGATTCGGTGACGCCGTGGGCATCCATCGCCCGCGCGGTCAGGGCCGTGATGGCCGGGAACGTGATCGCGCCGTCTAAAAACAAGCCGGCGGCGGCCTCATTGGCCGCGTTCAGCACGGCGGGCAGCGTCCCCCCCGCCTGCGCCGCGCGCCGCGCCAGGCCCAGCGCGGGGAACCGTTCCTCGTCGGGTGCCATGAACGTCAGCGGCTCGCGCGGCGTGAGCAAATCGAAGCGCGGGATTCCCATGTCCGCCCGCTCCGGGTACAGCAGGGCGTACTCGATGGGGACGCGCATGTCCGGCAGCCCGATCTGCGCCAGCAGCGACCCGTCCCGCATCTCGACCAGTGAGTGGACGACGCTCTGCGGGTGGACCACGACGCCCACGCGCGTCACGGGCACGTCGAACAGCCAGCGCGCCTCGATCATCTCCAGCGCTTTGTTCATCAGCGTCGCGCTGTCCACGGTGATCTTGCGCCCCATGTCCGGCCAGGTCGGGTGGTGCAGGGCGTCCGCCACCGTCGCCCGCGCGATCTTGTCAGCGGGCCACTCGCGGAACGGGCCGCCCGAAGCCGTCAGCCACAGCCGCGCGACGTGCTCCGGCCTCTGCCCCTGCAAGCACTGGAAGATGGCCGAATGCTCGCTGTCAACCGGCAGCAGCCGCCCGCCGCCCGCGCGGGCCGCGCGCGTCACGATCTCGCCCGCCGCCACCAGCACCTCTTTAGTCGCCAGGGCCACGTCCTTGCCCGCACCCAGAGCCGCCAGGGTCGCCCCGGTGCCCACCGCCCCGGCCACCGAGACCACCACGATGTCCGCGCCGGGCAGCCGCGCCAGCCGGTCCAGATCGGCCCGTTCGCCCCACTCCAGGGCGTCGCGGGAGACGCCGAACTCGCGCGCCTGCTCCCGCAGCAGGGCTTCATTGTGGTACGCCGAAAGCCCGACGAGGCGCAGCCGGTCCGGCAGGCGGCGCACGACGTCCAGCGTCTGCGTCCCGATGCTCCCCGTGGCTCCCAAGACGACGACGTTCTTCACGACACGACCGCGCCGAACTTGCGCGTCCGCCGTCCGTACTCTTCCAGTGCGTCGGCGAGCAGCGCGGGGGTGAAATCCGGCCACAAGGTCGGCGTCACCCAGATCTCCGAGTAGGCGATGCCCCACAGCAAAAAGTTCGAGATACGCAGCTCGCCCGCCGTGCGGATCAGCAGGTCCGGGTCGGGCAGGTCGGGCGCGTACATATACGACGCCAGCGTCTCCTCGGTCACGCCCACAGGGTCGATCTCGCCGCGCCGGACCGCCTCGGCCAGGCCCCGCGCGGCGTCGGCGATCTCCGCCCGGCCCCCGTAGTTGATCGCGAGGTTAAACGTCATCCCGCCGAACTGCGCTGTCCTGACAACCGCGCTCTCGAACGTCTCGCGCAGCGAATCCGGCAGGTCTTGAAGCCGGCCCGTGACGCGGATGCGGACGCGGTTTTGGATCAGTTCCTCGATCTCCGCCTGCATCGCCGCCTGCATCAAAGACATCAGCCCGCCGACTTCGGCCTGGGGACGACGCCAATTCTCGGTCGAGAAGCCGAAGACGGTCAGCGCCTGCACCCCGAACTCGTCCGCAGCCGAGACGATCCCTTTGAGCGCCCGGTAGCCCTGCCAGTGGCCGAATAGCCGGTCCTCGTCCCGCGCGCGCGCCCACCGCCCGTTGCCGTCCATGATGATGGCGACGTGGGCGGGCAGCCGGGCCGGGTCCAGCCTTGACTTCAACGCGCGTAAATCCAGCGGGGGCGAGTCCGGGGCGGCGTCCGCGCCCGCCTCAGCCGTCAGAAGAGTTTCCATGTCACGGCCTCGCTAAACTTCACGACTAGACTTCACGACTAAACTTCGAGCAGCTCGGTCTCTTTGGCCTTGGCGATCTTGTCGATCTCGACGATGTAGCGGTCGGTCAGCTTCTGCAGGCCGTCCTGGGCGCGCTTGGACTCGTCCTCGGAGGCCTCGCTCTTCTTCACCAGCGCCTTGAAGCTATCGTTGGCGTCGCGCCGGATGCTGCGGATCGAGACACGGCCCTCTTCAGCCTTCTTGCCCAGGATTTTGACGAAGTCGCGGCGACGCTCCTCGGTCAGCGGCGGGATGGTCAGCCGCAGGGCCACGCCGTCGTTGACCGGGTTAATGTTGACGTCCGAATTCTTGATCGCCTTCTCGATGGAGGCGATGGTGCTGCGGTCGTAGGGGGTGATCAGGAGCTGCCGGCTTTCGGGGACGCTGATGGAGGCGAGCTGCGTCAGCGGCGTCGGCGTCCCGTAGTAGTCGGTCGTGATGCCGTCCAGCAGGCTGGGATTGGCGCGCCCGGTGCGGATGGTGGAGAAGTCGTGCTGCGTGGCGTCCACCGTCTTCTTCATCTTCTGCTCGGCTTCTGCGGCGAGGTCGGCTAGGCTCATAATGTTCGCTCCTGATTAGCTTACTTTGCTCTTCTTTGCTGTGTCAGCGGCGGTTCGGTCAAAATGAACGGTGTCGCTCGATGACATATCTTGTATCGGAAGCGTTGGCTCGTCTCGCTGTAATTCGTTCTCGCGCGCGACGATCTGTGCGAACGTGATCCCCTGTGGGTTGGAAAACTCCACCTCACAAACACCATCGGGATAGGTCTCGATCACATACCCCAAGTCACCTTCGGCAGCGCCTTCCGACCGAAACCTATCAGTAAGTAAACGCACACGCGAGTAATTTTCCAGCATGATGTTACCTTCTACCGTGCGAACCCACTGAAAGGCGTGTTCAGCGTGATGCTGCCATCAGCTTGTATCATCCAGCCGGAGATCAGATAACTCTTCTTGCCGGCCTGTTCACCAATGCCTTCGAGTTCAATTCCAATATTGATACGCTGCCCGTATTGGTCCAGACGCCCGTGCGAGAAGTCTTGCGACGCATATTTGGCAGCGGCCTGTTGTTGGTAAATGGCAGCCAGTTGTGCCGAGTAACTTACGTCATAGCCAAGCGACTGGAAGACCTGATTCTTGCCATGCGTCGCGCCGGGCTTGAAGATGTAGTCCCGGAACTTCTCAACCGGCGCGACACTGACTACCATGACTTACGCATCCCGCGACACGAGCGTTCCGATGCGGGCACCTTCCGCCACGCGCTGGATGTTGCCGGGGACGTTGATGTCGAACACGACGATGGGCAGGTTGTTCTCCATGCAGAAGGCCATCGCCGTCAGGTCCATGACTTTGAGGCGGCGGTTGATCGCGTCGGCAAAGGAGATGCGGTCGAACTTCACGGCGTCAGGATTGGTGCGCGGGTCCTTGTCGTAGACGCCGTCGGTGCCGTTCTTTGCCATCAGAATGGCCTCGGCGCGGACTTCCGAAGCGCGCAGGGCCGCCGCAGTGTCGGTCGTGAAGAACGGGTTGCCCGTGCCGCCCGCCAGAATTACGACGCGGCCCTTTTCCAGATGCCGCAGGGCGCGGCGGTTGATGTACGGCTCGGCGACGCTCTGGATGGGGATGGCGGTCTGGACGCGGGTGTCGATGCCCTGCTGCTCCAGCGAGTCCTGCAAGGCCAGCCCGTTGACGACCGTGCCCAGCATGCCGACGTGGTCGGCGGTGACGCGCTTCATGCCGGCCTTCTCGGCCAGTTGGCCGCGCATGACGTTGCCGCCGCCGATCACGATGGCGGTCTGGACGCCGCCGCGCTGCAAGCCCGCGACCTCGGCGGCGATCTTGGCGACGGCCTGGTAATCAATGACCCCGTGGCTGCCGTCCCCGGCGAACGCCTCGCCGGAGAGCTTCAGCAGGACACGGGACCACCTCATGCCCCCGCCCTGGGCGGGTGTGGAAGCTGCCGCCATAAGCTAAGACGCCTCGCCGATCTCGAAGCGGACGAACCGCTTGACCTCGGCCTTGCCCTTGATGAGCTGCGCGACCGTCTGCTTCGGCTCGCGGACGTAGGGCTGTTCCAGCAGCACGGCTTCTTTGTAGAACGTGCCCACGCCGCCCTCGATGATCCGGTCCAGAATCTCGGCGGGCTTGTTCGCGTTCTTCGGGTCCGCCATCGCGCGCGTCTTGACGATGTCGCGCTCCTCGGCCAGCTTCTCCGCGGGCACGTCGCCCTTGCTCAGGTATCTGGGCTTGGCGGCGGCGATGTGCATGGCGACCTCGCGGGCCAAGGATTTGACTTCCACGCCCTCGCCGGTCAGCTCGACCAGGACGCCGATCTGCCCGCCCATGTGGATGTAAGCGTCCACGGTCCCGTCTTCGGTCTTGTACGCGGCGAAGCGCTTGAAGATGATGTTCTCGCCCATCTTGGCGAAGACATCTTGAATCCGCAGCTTCGCGCTCTGACCGCTCTCGGTGTGGGTCGCTTCCAGCAGCTCGTCCACCGAGGCCGCATCCGGGTTCTCGGCGGCGTGACGCGCCATGTCCCGGACCAGGGCGACGAACTCCTCGTTCTTGGCGACGAAGTCCGTCTCGGAATTGACCTCGACCAGGACGCCCAGCCTGTTGTGCTCGCGCACCAGCGCCTCAACGACGCCCTCGGCGCTCGTGCGGCCCTCTTTGATTTCCCGCTTTGCGTTCCGCTCGCGGAAGAGGCGGACCGCCACTTCCATGTCCCCCTCGGCCTCGGTCAGGAGCTTCTTCGCGTCCATCATGCCGGCCTGCGTCTTGTCCCGCAATTCTTTGACCATCGCGGCGGTGATCTCTGCCATAGTGATTGAATCCTCGTGAGTCATAGCCCCCGGCACTGGAAGCGCCGGGCTACTGCGGCGTGAAGTCGCTCCGCGACTGAAGCCCGGTTCTTGCGGTCTGTTCTTCAGTGCCGGAGGCACTTTCACTTGTGAGTAGCCCGGCACTTCCAGTGCCGGGTTCCCAATTGCCCTGCCCGTCCCTAGACCGCGCCGCCCGTGGTCGGCTGCCGGGTCTCGGAAGCGACCTCGTTGGCCGTCTCGGCCCCCGTGTTGTCCGCCTCCGCGCCCGTACCCGCCGATGTCCGCCGGGCCAGCCCGCTGGCGGTGCCCTCGGCCGTCATGCCGGACGCGCCCAGGCTCGGGTCGAGTACGCCCGCCGGGACCTGCGCCCCGCCGGTGACGCGCTTCTCCAGCGCCTCCCACTGCGCGGCGACCGCGGCGGCGTCCGCCCCGTCGCCCATCTTCTGGGCCTCTTCGTCCGTCCCGACGATCTCCGTCTCCTGCCACTCGCCCTGCCGGATCTCGATGATCGCGTCGGCGATCTTGCCCGAGATCAGCTTGATGGCGCGGATGGCGTCGTCGTTGCCGGGGATGACGTAGTCCACCTCGTCCGGGTCGCAGTTGGTGTCCACGATGGCGACGATGGGGATGCCCAGCTTCCGGGCCTCCTGCACGGCGATCTTCTCTTTCTTCAGGTCCACGATGAAGATCGCGTCGGGCATGCCGTTCATGTCCTTCATGCCGCCCAGGTAGTTCTCCAGCCGGTCGCGCTCCTCGCGCAGGTCGGCGGCCTCCTTCTTGGGCAGCGATTCCAGGACACCCTCGGCGTCGAGCCGGTCCAGCTCGCGCAGCCGGGCGATGCGGGTCAGGATCGTCCGATAATTGGTCAGCATCCCGCCGAGCCAGCGCGAGTTGACGTAAAACGAGTGGGAGCGCTTGGCGGCGTCGGCGACGGCCTCCTGGGCCTGCTTCTTGGTGCCCACGAACAGGATCTTGCCCTTGTTCGAGGCGATCTCCTGGATGTAGGCGTAGGCCTCATCGAACAGCTTCAGGGTCTGGTGCAGGTCGATGATGTAGATGCCGTTGCGGCCGCCGTAGATGTAGCGCTTCATCTTCGGGTTCCAGCGGCGCGTCTGGTGGCCGAAGTGGACGCCTGCTTCGAGCAGGTCTTTCATCGCGAGTACGGACAAATTCAGGACTCCTTGGTGTGGTCGTTGGCCTCCCCGCCGTTCGTCCGCCCCGGCAACCTCCTGTCGGCTCAGGCCGGCCGGAGGCACACGCGGGGGCGTCCCGGCGGGTGTGGATTGTGCGGAACCGGCTTTCGCAGATTTCCGCCGGAAAAGTATACCCTATTATCGGGCAGAGCGGATACACGGCGGACTGTCGGAATGAAGAGTGAGTATTGCTTTCGCTGACGCCGCAGACTATAATGTAAGAATGTACAAGCACCTCTAGAGAGCGCACAGAACCGAGGTCAACCATGCGACCCATCACGCTGACAGCGAGAACTGAACGGGAGTATCTGAGCGACGGGCAGCCGGTCTATGTTGCCCTTTGTTTGGAACTCGACATCGCCAGCCAGGGCGTGACCGTTGAGCAGGCGAAGGAAAATTTGATCGAGGCGGTGGAGTTGTTCCTTGAAACCGCTCCCCCCTCGGAGCGCGAGCGGCGGCTGCCGGACAGCGACCAGGACGATGTGACCATAACGCGAATCGAGGTCCCTTTTGGGCAAGCTGCGGGTGCTGTCGGGGCAGGCAGTCTGTGACATCTTGACCGAGAACGGGTTTGTTTTTGCCAGACACGGCAAAGGCGACCACGACATCTACCAGAAGAAAACAGGAGACACAACGACCAGCGTTCCTGTCCCCTTGCACAAAGAGCTTGCCGTTGGCACGCTGGGGTCCATCATCAGGCAGTCGGGACTACCGCGCCGCTTATTTGAGGCATGATTCAGACGTAAGTTCAGGCCGTCCGGGGTTTCCAGCGGCAGCAGTTCTTCACAGCACGAAGTGGAACATGTAGAACAGGCGGGGGCGGGGCTTGCCGTGCGTCAGGGGGAACTCGAAGCCGACCTCGTTGCTCTCGTCCAGGCGCAGGACCGGCGCGACCTGGGGGCCGTGCAGCGTAATCTGGGCGTCCAGAGACAGCACGCGCTTCGGCCCGAACGTCACGGCCTGGTACGCCAGTGCGGGGCTGACCCCCTCGCGCCCGCCGGCCAGCAGGCCGATCTTGATCGTCGGGGCCGAGAGCTGGGGGGGAGGCTTGTAGGCGACCGGGTCCAGGCCGAAGCGCGCTCTGAGAAAGCGCAGGCCGACGTCCTGGATCTGCTTCTGCGCGAAGACCGCCCCGTAGTGCCCCGTCGGGATCCAGACGATGCGCGCGCCGCCCAGCGCCTCGGACAAATGGTGCGCCTCCTTGGGCGAGATGAACACGTCGTAGCGCCCGTTGAAAAGCAGGGCGTTCTCGGCCCCGTAGCCGCGCAGCCAGTTGGCCGGCTCGACCGGGGCCATGTCGCGCTTGAGGGAGTCGAGTGTGACCCCGTGGTAGAGCAGGTCGGGGTGCAGGCCCGATGTGATAAAGCTGTCGAAGACGACATCGGCGACGTCCACGCCGCCCACGATCGTCAGCAGCACCCGCGCCCGCCGGTCCACCCCGGCGATCAGCGCGGCGAGGACGCCGCCCAGGCTGATGCCCGCCGCCCCCATCCGGGTCGAGTCGATGTCGGGCCGTGCCCCGAGCCAGTCCATCGCCCGCCGGGCGTCCAGTACGCCCTGGCGCAGCGCCCCGACCATCTGCGGGACGTCGCCCGAGAGCAGCTCGACGTTGGGGATGCGCGGGACGGGCCGGCGGTTGACGCTGAACGGCTGGATGATCAAAAACGCCGCGACGCCGCCCCGCGCCAGCCCCGCCGACATCTGCATCTCGGTCGCCAGCGTCGTCGGCAGCCACTCGTGCTCCACCAGCATGACCGGGTGCCGCCCCGGCGCGTCCGGCAGGAACAGGAACCCCGTGACGGTGTTGTCCACGGGGTAGGGGGTCACAACCGGGCTGGGGAACGTGACGCGGACGATGTGGAACCCGCCGCCCGTCGCATAGGGGTTCGTGTAAGGCCGCTCCGTGACCGGAAACCCGGCATGGGCGTCGTAATCAAAGAAATGCGGGTCAACCGCCACCGCCTGCGGGGCGGCAGCGGCCGCGGCGGCGAGCGACATCAGCAAAAGAACGAGCGCGGCGACGTGCTGCAAGGGGCGATTGACCAAGAGGACTCCAGACGTGGTGATGCCCCGTTATACCCGCCCCGCGCCCCATTCGGCCCGCGCCCGCCGGGCAGCCCCCCGGCGTTGACAGCCGCCGCGCCGATGTGCTATACTCGCAGGTCATCTTGAAATCGACAACCCGCAGGAGCAGATAACCATGGCAAAAGTGTGTGACATCACCGGGCGCAAGGCCCAGGCGGGACGCTGGACCCGCCACCCGCACTCCGGCTCGTGGGCGCACCGCGCCCCGCAGAAGGCCCGCCGCTTCGAAGTCAACCTCCAGACCGTAACGGTGCAGACCCCGAAGGGCAAAAAGCGGATCAAAGTCGCCGCCCGGATGCTGACCTCGAAGAACTTCCAGGCCATCATCGCCGGCCAGAAGCAGCTCCCGGCCCACCTGCTGAAGTAGGCCGCTCAGAGTAAACAAACAAAAGCGGGCGCGGGAAGTCGTTTCCCGCGCCCGCTTTTTGTGGTGGTCAGCGCTGGCTCAGAGGCGCAAAGCCCGGTACCAAGCATGAGATCCGGCACTGGCCTTGCCGGCCTGCTGGTGAGTGAAAGTGCCTCCGGCACTCGGAAAACGCGGATGACTGCTTTACCTAGTCGCCGAGCGGCTTACATACGAGGGTAAACCGGCAAGGCCAGTGCCGGGTGATGCCGCTTGCGGTTCGGTGTGAGAGCCACAGATTACGTCGTCTGCATAAACGCGGGCACCGCCCCAGCGAAACGGACTCGCGCAAAACTGCGGCCATCCAGCCGCTCCCGAACCCGGTGAAACTTGAAGGCACTGACCGGAACATCATCCAATTGTCTCACGCGGCGCGCTTCAAGTTCTGCCCATGTCAGCGTCTCGATGAGTTCCGGGGGTATGTTGCCGAGGTCCCACACGTAGTAGTCAGGCCGGTACTCATCAATTTCGTCCTCGAAGGGGCTTTCGAGTTCAAAGCCCTTGTTTTGGTACACAAAAACAAAGGCGCGCGGCACGTCCCAGAACGAAGAGTACCGGCACCGCATCCATCCATCCTCTGCTGTCTGGATCATAGTGGACTTCTCCGCAGACTCAGCCCTTAGCCCGTGCCTCGGCGGGGCGACGCCGCCAGTCGGGGGGCAGAATCTGCTCCAACGTGTCGTCGATGGTGATGATGCCCTGCAAACGTTTCTCCTCGTCCACGACCGGCAGGGCCAGCAGCTTGTAGCGCTCGAACTTGTGGGCGACCGCCTCGACGTCGGCGTCCAGCGGGACGCTGCGGACCTTGGGGATCATGAACTCGGCCACCGGGCGGTCCGGCGGTGAGACGATCAGGTCGCGCAGCGAGATGACCCCGACCAGCCGCTCGTCGGCGTCGATGACGTACACGTAGTAGATCGTCTCGGCCTCGGGTTCCAGCGCGCGCAGGTGGTCGATGGTCTGCTGCGCGGTATATCCCTGGGCGATGGCGACGTACTCGTTGGTCATCAGCCCGCCCGCGGTCTTGTCGCCGTATTCGAGCAGCTCTTCCACGTCCTCGCGGTCGTCGGCGTCCATGCGCCGCAGCAGATCGGCGCGGCGGCTGCGGTCCATGTCCCCCAGCACGTCGGCGGCCTCATCGGCGGGCATCTCTTCCAAGATGTCGGCGGCCAGCTCCCCGTCCAGCGCTTGCAGCGCCTGCACCTGCACGTCCTCATCCGCCTCGGCCAGGGCGTCGGCGGCGATCTCGATGTCCAGCGACTCTAAGACGTCCCGCCGGTGCGCGGGATCCATCTGGTTCAAGATGTCGCCGATGTCGGCGGGGTGGAGGCGGGCGATTTTCTCGTGGGAGACTTTCAGCTTCAGCGGCTCGCCGGCGTTGTGCGTGGGCAGCGACTCGACATCGTTCCAGGCGATGAACGTGTCCCCCGCCGTGCCCAGGTGCAGCGCGCGGGCCGCGCCGTTGACCAGGTGATCCACGCCCAGCCGCCGCAGTATCCCCCGGACGCCGGGGTCCACGCCGATCAGGGCCAGGCGGCCACTCGGGAGCTGTTCCAGGCGGATGTCGTTGACGCGCACCACGCGGTAGTCGTGGACGTCCACGATCTGCTTGTCCTGCACGTCGCGCACCAGCGAGAAGTCCTGCGCGTTGATCTGATAGGGCTTGATCTGGGGGACGGGGCGGCTCAGGCTGAATTCGCGGGCATCGGGCCGCAGCGTCAGCGCGTCCCAGGGCACGAACAGCGCGCCGTCCTCGGTCTTGACCTGGAACGCCGCCACCAGCGGGATAGGCTCGTCGGGTGAGACGACGACCTCGATGAGCTTGCCGAACCGCTCGCCCTCGGCGTCCAGCACGGTCTTGCCGATCAGCTGTGTGAGATATTCCATGACGATACGGCATTATACCAGCATAACGCCCGGTGTGCTACCGCGCGGCGACCGCGACCGGCGGGGTGGGGGCCGGCGCTCCGGCCTCGGCCAGTCGCCGCTGGAAGTCGGCCACGGGCAATCTGCCGGTGATCCGCAGCGACTTGATCTCGCGGCCCGTCGGGTCGAGGAGGATGACGGTGGGCAGGCTGCCGAAGCCGTACCGCTTTTCCAGGGCGACGCTGGCCGGGCTGGTCCACTGGGTCAGGTCCGCGCGCAGTGTCACGAAGTCGCGGGCCAGCGTGGGGGACACGGTGGGGTTCTCGAACACGTCATGCTCGATCTCCTTGCAGTTGACGCACCAGGCCGCCGTGAAGTCGATCACGACGGGCTTGCCCGCGCGCGCCGCCGCTGCCAGGGCGTCCGGGCTGTACGCGGCCCAGGGAGCCGTTGCCGCCAGAGGTGCGGCGGGGCGGGGCATCGCCGCCAGGCGCGTTTGCATCAGGAAGCGGGAGAACCCATTGACGTTGGTGATCGTCCCGGCGTACTTGTCAACGACCGCGCCCGTCTGGGGGTCGATGACGCCGTACAGGGGCAGCGCGACGTCGCCGAACTTGGCAAGCTGGAGCTGCTGGTTGGCCCGGTCGCCGGGGCGGTCGGTGTAAAGCTGGACCCGGACGAACTGGCCGAGCTGGTCTTTGATGTCCGCGCGCGGGAACACGTTCTTCTCGTTCCAGCGGCAGTTGGTGCAGGTGACGCCGGTGAAGTCCACGAACAGCGGCTTGCCCTCGGCCTTCGCCTGGGCCAGGGCCGCGCCGTAATCCGTCAGAAACGGCAGGCCCGCGTCAGCCCCGCCGCCGGCCCCGCCGTAGCCCGCCGGGGGCAGAAACGCCGCAAAAACGGCCACGGGACGCCCCGCCAGCCCCCAGAAACAGTAGGCCGTCAGCAGCAGGAACGCGCCCGCGAAGGCCGCGCGCCCGGCGGGCACCCGCGCGCCCGGCTTCTCCAGCTCGGCGACGACCCCGAAGCGCAGCGGCCCCCAGAGGTACAAAGCGGCGCACAAAAAGATCACCGCCCACGCCGCCAGCAGGACCGGCCCGGTCAGCAGCCGCCAGTTCCAGACCTGGTCGGCGTTCGACAAAAACTTCAGCGCCGCGGCCAGCTCAACAAACCCCAGCGTCGCCTTGATGCGGGCCAGCCAGATGCCCCCCTTGGGGATGCGCCCGATCCACTGCGGGAACGCCGCGAACACCAGAAACGGTGACGTGAACGCCAGCGCGAACACCAGCGTCCCCAAGAGTGGCCGGAACCGCTCGCCCTGCGACGCCGTCACCAGCAGCGTCCCGATGAACGGCGCGGTGCAGGTGAACGAGGCCAGCACAAACGTCAGACCCAGCAATGCCAGCCCCACGATGCCGCCGTGCGACTTGGCCGTCGCCTGCAAAGCCGTCAGGTTCGCCGGCAGCGAGATCTGGATGGTTTCAAAGAACGACAGCGCGAAGACGACGAAGACGACGAAGATGCCCAGGTTGACGTAGGGGTTCGAGGCCACCCGGTTGATCCCGGTCGCCCCCACCGTCGCCGTCATCACCGCGCCCAGGACGACGTACAGCGCGACAATGCCCAGCGCGTACCCGCCCGACAGCCGGATCAGCTTGCGCCTGTCGCCGTCGGCCTGCTTGACGAAGTTCGTCAGCGTGATGGGGATCAGCGGGAACACGCAGGGCGTAACCAGGGCCAGCAGCCCCGCCCCCAGCGCGGCCAGAAGAAAGAAGCCCAGTCCGGCACCCGTGGAACCTAACCCCCCGGCCCCGGAACCTAACCCCCCGGCCCCCTTCCCTAAGAAGGAAGGGGGGGGCGGAGCCGCAGGACTCGCATATGCCGTCCGCGCCGCGCCCGTTTCCATTGGGAGCGAGAGCGGCAGCGTGACATCGGTGGGCGGTAAGCAAACGCTGGCGTTGCACGTTTGGTAGTGCAGCGTGACGCTGGACACGGTGCCGCCGGTGAGCCGGAACTGCCGCGTGAACGCCGCCGAGCCTTCGTGGTAGGCCACCTGCTCCTGGAAGTTGGCGTCGAAATGCTGGGTCGGCGCGTCCTCGGTCGTCGTCCCCACCGGGCCAGCGTTCGGCGCGGATACGAGAGAGGCCGGGGAAGGTCCGGTCTGTGCGGGAACGACCGAGTAGATGTGCCAGCCGGGGTCAATCGCGGCCCTGACCGTTACCGTTATCACCTCCCCGGCGCGCGCCGGGGACGGACTGGCCGAAGCCGTGAAGTGGACCGGCAGACTGCCCGCGCCGCGCGCGGCGGGCAGGCACAGCAGCACCCAGAGCAGCAAGGGGAAGACAGCCGCCAGGGCGCGCGGCGGACGGGCAGGGGTATTCATCGGACTGTCACTGCCGCGCGGACCGGGGCCGAGGCGGGCGGGTAGCAGGACTTGGCATCGCACCCCTGGAACGAGAGCGTTCCGGCCAGGGGCAGCCGTCCGGGGCGGGCCGTCTTGGCGACGGTGAACGGCACGGCGATCACGACCCTGCCGACATAGACCAGCAGCGGCTTCGGGGCATACGAGAGCTTCATCGCGCGCGGGGCGGGATAGTGTGCCGCGCCGAACGTGAGGCCGGGCGTCGCCTGCCCCACGAACACGGTCGGGATATAGGCCGCGTCGTTGGGCGCGTGGGCGTTGAGGTGGTACTGGGGGCCGACGCTGACCGTGATCAGCAGGACCCCGCGCCCGCCGCGCGCGACCGCTGTAGGCCGGGCCGAGGCCGAGACCGTCGCCACCTTGGGGCCACCGAACTGCGCCGCCGCCGGCGACGTCAGGGCCGCGACAGGCAGGGCGGCGAGGACCAGCTTGGAAAAAGTGTTCATGCCTTGTTTAACCCGGTAATCGCCGCAAGAAGTTCCCTCGGTGCGTTCAGCCCGTCCCGAACAGGCCCAGGGCGCTGGCCGTCGTGGCGTGGGCGACTTCCTCGAGGGATAGGCCTTTCGCCTCGGCCACGGTCTGCGCGACGAAGGGCAGATAAGACGGCTCGTTGCGCCGGCCCCGCTTGAACTGGGGTGCGAGGTAGGGACAGTCGGTTTCCAGCAGCAGCCGCTCCAGCGGCGCGTGGGCGATGGCGGCGCGCAGGTCATCCGACTTCTTGAACGTCGCCACCCCGCCGATGCCCAAATAATATCCGGCGTCCAGGCAGGCCCACGCCGCAGACACATCCCCCACAAAGCAGTGCATGACGACGGGGGCCGGTGTGCCCGATGCGCGCAGCACGGCCAGCGTGTCTTCCAGCGCTTCGCGGTTGTGGATGATCAGCGGCAGGGCGGGGGAGAGCGTCCGGGCGAAGGCGATCTGCGCGGCGAAGACCTCCCGCTGCCGGGCACGCGGGACGCCCTCCCAGTGGTAGTCCAGGCCGATCTCCCCATAGGCGGCCACGCCGCCTCCTGCATGGAGCCGCGCCATCTCTCGGGCCGCATCCTCGTCCCACTCACCCGCCGCCTCGGGGTGGATGCCGACGGCGGCGCGTGTCCCCGGCTCGCGGGCGATCTCGGCGGCCCGGCGGCTGCTGTCTAAGTCCCAGCCGATGCACAGCAGGCGCGAGACCCCGGCGTCCCGCGCCCGCGCCCGGACCTCCTCTCCATCGGCCTCATAGTCCGCATGGTTCAGGTGGCAATGCGTGTCGAAGTAGTCCAGGCTCATGGGGACAGTGTACCCGTACCCTTGAATTCACCGTCCTCTTCATCGCCCTCATAGGCACACCCGCAGCCGATGACCTGGTGGCCGCACCGTGGACACTGCTCAACGTCGCACACGAGGGGCACATGATACTGCCCCTTCAGGACGCCGCAATCGTGACACGCTTCATGCGGCCACTCGTCGGCCTCTTTGCCGTAGGCTATGCGGTCGTATGACTTGCCGTTGATTGTATATGCCGTCACGCCCTGCGCGGCTTCAATCCGAGACGGCCACCCGGCGGCCATTTCATGGCCGTTGTAAATTACCCAGTCACGTTCCATACAGATTTCTCTCCCCTGACAGGTGCTGCCAAACAACTGCCACGCAATATGCCCGTTTGAAGCGGCCAGGCGTGGGGAACAATGGGACAATCTTCCCCCCTTGCGAGGCAGCACAACCTATGGCACTTGAGATCGGACCGGAGAGGCGCGTCACCTACCGCGCGATTGTGTTCCTGGCCGCCGTCCTGGCCGCCCTCGGCTTTGCCCTGATGGCCCTGCGCGCCCCCGACGCCGCGCCCGAGCTGAAGGCGCAGGACGCATTGGCGCGGCTCGCCCCGCGCCCGGCCCGGCCCGACGTGGTCGTCGTGGCCCTGGACGCCGCCGGCGTCACGAAGTACGGCCCGATCAACCGCTGGCCCCGCTCACTCCTCGCCGCCGGCCTGCGCCGGGTCGAGGCGGGGAAACCCGCCGCGGTCGTGCTCGATCTAGCGCTGACGGACCGGACTCACGCCGGTGACGAGGCGCTGTGGCGGACGATGGCGAACCGCCGGAACGTCCTGCTCGGCATGGCCTTCGACGCGGACCGGCAGCAGCGGTACACGCCCGACGACATCCGCTCGCTGGTGTTCCTGGAAAAGTCCGCCCTTGCCGGCGGCCTGACACTGAGCGCCGAAATGCCCGAGTTCTCCTACCCGCTGTTCGAGCCGCCCGTCTCGGACTTCACCCAGTCGGCTCGCGGCGTCGGCGTCTTCGTCCGCGAGACCGACCCGGACGGCGTCCTGCGCCGGTCCCGGCTCGTGTACCGCAGTGTCGTCTCCTACCCCGCATCCACCCGGCCCCTGCGCGGGAGGTTCCCGCAGTCGCAGCTCGACGACGGCCGGCCCGTGGCCCTAACCGGCCTCCCCATGAGCGCCGCGCTGAGCGTGTTCGGCGTCGAAAAGGACGCCGTACTGGTCTCGGCGGGCCATGACGTCCGCATCGCGGGCAACCTCACGCCGCCCGTCATCATCCCGGTCGGCGGCCAGGGCCGGATGCTCATCCGCTTCGCCCCGCCCGGCGCGGTCCCCGCCGTGCCCTTCGGCGACGTCGTGGCCGGCAAGGTCAAGCCGGACTTCTTCGCCGGCAAAACGGTCCTGATCGGCGCGACCGCGCCGGACGACCCCGCGACGACCCTTGCGCCGACCCCGGTGGGCCGGATGCCGCGCGCCGAAGTCACGGCCAATGCGCTGGACACGATCCTGGATCGCGCCTACGTCCGAGTCGTCAACGAGGACCGCAACCTCACCCTCGGCGTGATGATTCTGCTGGGCCTGGTCTCGGGTCTCCTGCTGATGCTGGTCAGCGGCCTCCGCGCCGCCCTCGTGGCCGCCGCCCTGCTGCTCGCCTACCTCACCCTCTGCTACATCCTCTTCAGCGCGGGCCACCTCCTGCTCCCCCTGCTGCCCGGCCTCCTGGTCGTTCTGACGACCTTCCTGGTCGGACTGCTGCTCTCCCTCGGCCCGCTGCGCCCCCGCGTCGTCGCCGCCCCGCCGGGCTACATCCCACCCCCGCCCGGTGCCGTGCGCTGACTCCTGACGACAAAAAAAGGCCCCGCTGCGGTCCGCGGCGGGGCCTTTCCTCGGCTCGGCTAGTCCTCGTAGCCGTTCGGGTGGCCGGCGAACCACTCGTAGGCCGTCCGCATGATCGTCTCCAGGTCGCCGAACTGCGGCTTCCAGCCCAGCTCCTTCTCGATCTTGGCGCTCGACGCGACAAGCTCGGCGGGGTCGCCCGGACGGCGCGGCGCTTCGGTCGCCACGATCTCCTTCCCCGTCACGCGGCGGCCCATCTCGATGACCTCTTTGACCGAGTAGCCCTTGCCGTTGCCCAGGTTATAGGCGGTCGTGGCCGCGCCGTTCTTGAGCGCCTCCAGCCCTAAGACGTGCGCCTGGCCCAGGTCGGTGACGTGGATGTAGTCGCGGACGCCCGTGCCGTCGGGCGTGGGGTAGTCCGAGCCGAACATCTTGATGTCCGGGCGGCGGCCCAGCGCGGCGAACAGGGTCAGCGGGATCATGTGCGTCTCGGGCGTGTGGTCCTCGCCGAGCACCCCCTCGGGGTCAGCCCCCGCCGCGCAGAAGTAGCGCAGCGAGACGCTCTTGATGCCGAAGGCGACGTCATACCAGTGCAGGATGTGCTCGGCATCGAGCTTCGTCTGCCCGTAGGGGTTGGTGGGGAACTGCGGGTGGCCCTCGTCGATGGGCACGTACTTCGTCTCGCCGAACGTCGCCGCCGACGACGAAAACAAAACGTGTTTGACACCCCCCGCGTTCAGGGCATCGAGCAGGGCGAGCGTCTTGACGACGTTGTTCTGGTAATACTTGGCCGGCTTGGCGACGCTGTCGGGCACCGAGGCATAGGCGGCGAAGTGGATCACCGAGTCGATGCCGTGCTCTCCGATGGCCCCGGCGACGAGGTCCCCGTCGCCGATGTCGCCCTGAATGAACTTCGCGCCGGGCAGGAAGTCTAAGACCTGGCGGTGGCCCAGCTCCAGGCTGTCCAGGATGACGACCTCGTAGCCCTTCTGAAGCAGCAGCTTGGTCGTGTGGCTGCCGATGTAGCCGGCACCGCCGGTGACGAGGATCGCTCCCATAACTTGGTGATGTTCTCCTTGGTAAGGTGGGTCGAACGGAAGGTTCCGCCCCATTCTACCCATCGGGCGCGCGCCCTGTCTACCGCAGCCCCGGCCGCCCGCCTAGCGGGCACCGAAGCGGACATCCTCGACCGCCGTCCCAGCCACGCTCCGGCCACCCCGGATCGCGGGGGAATACTCCCAGTGGCCCACGGCGTCCAGGGCCGCGGCGTCTAGGTCCGGGTCGCCCGACGAGCGCACGATGTCGGCGTCCGTGACCTGGCCGTTCTCGTCCACCCGGAGGCGCACGCCGATGGAGGCGTTCTGCCACTGCGCGTCCGCCGTGGGGGGCAGCACGGCCGCCGTCCGGCGGAGCAGGCGCGGCGAGGCGTCCGCCGGAACCTCCGCGCGAGGCGGGGGCGACGCGGGAATCTCCCTGGGCCGGGTCTCGGCGCGCGGCGGGAGCGTGTACGTCCTCGGCACGGGCTGCATCCGCGCCGGGCGCGTCATCTCCTGGCGCGATTCGGCGATGCGGATGATCGGGGCCGCCGCAGGCGCGCTGACGGGCGGCTGGTAAGGCCGCGCCTCCCTGGGCCGAGAAACGCCCGCCAGGAGGGGATGCCTGGGGGCCGGCGGCACAAGCACCGGCTGCGTCGGCGGGCTGGGCGGATTCGGGGAATGAGGCCGGGCCGGCGCGCTCGGGGGCGCGGGCCGATTCGGCGGGACCGGCAGGAGCGGGCGGGGTGCCCCCCCGCCCGCGACCCGGCGTGACGCGAGCCGCACCGGGCGGGCCGTCTCGATGATGCGAACGGGGGCGGCGCGGCCGGCCCGCAGCGGCTCCGTCCGGCGCGGCGGGCCGGCATGCCACGCGGCGAAGACATCGTGCCGCTGCTCGCCGCCCGTGAAAGCCGGCGCGGAGGAATAAAAAGGGGACACGGGCTGCGCCTGAGCCGTGGGCGGTGCGGGCGCGGTCAGCAGGGGCAGGGCGGCCAGCGTCCCCAGCGCGAGCACCCCCATGCCGACCGCCGCCGCCGGGAACGCGCCGCGCGGCGACCGGAGGAGGCGCGGGGGGATGTCGCTCACGACCTGAGTCGCCGTCGTCGGGACGGGCACGCCCGCCGGGGCGGCCTGACGCAGAGCACCGGCGAAGGCCAGCGCGTCCGGGTAGCGGCCCGCCGGGTTCTTCGCCAGGGCGCGCGCCAACACCCGCCGCAGGCCGCGCTCCTTGATGCCGCCCAGGGCGGGCGCGTGGTGCAGAATCTGCTGCATCACGCCGGGGACGTTCCCGGCCTCGAAAGGCTTGCTGCCGGTCACCATCTCGACCAGCGTCACCGCCAGCGAGAAGACGTCCGTCCGGGCGTCGAGCGGGCTGCCGTTGATCTGCTCGGGCGACATGTAGGCGGGCGAGCCGACGATCAGCCCGTCCTGCGTCAGCGCCTGCTCGTGGAGGACGTGCGCGATGCCGAAGTCCATCAGCTTGGGGATCGCCTCATCGCCCCCGCCCAGGAAGAGGTTGTCCGGCTTGACGTCCCGGTGGATGACGCCGCGCCCGTGCGCGTAGTGCAGGGCGTCCGCCACCTGGACCGCGACCGAGACGGCCTCGCGGACCGGCATCGGCCCCGCCCGGCGCAGCCGCTCCCGCAGCGTCTCGCCGCGCAGGTGCTCCATCGCGATGAACTGCCGCCCGCCGCCGTCCTCCCCGACCTCGTAGATCGCGATGATGTTGGGGTGGGACAGGGCCGAGACCGCCTGCGCCTCGCGCCGGAACCGGTCCGCCAGGTCCCGGCGCCGCTGATCGTCCAATGCCTGCGTCAGAGTCAGCACTTTAAGCGCGACGCCGCGCCGCCGTGTCAGGTCCGTGGCCTGGTAGACGACGGAGGAGTAGCCGCGCCCGAGTTCGCGGTCCAGCCGGAAGTGGCTGAACGTTTCCCCCTGGTCGGCCGCCGGGGCCGGCCCCGGTACAGTTTCCGGCGCAACATTCCGAAGATTGTCCATGACAGCGCTTCCTTCCTCAAGTCCTCACAGTGAGACGAGCAGAACCGGCGTCGGGTTCCCGCCGTCGGCAATATTGATCACAAATCAGGGACGGAAGCGGCTGCGCGACCGGCGGCGAAACCGTGAAAGCATTGTTGGCATGAATCTTGCATCACTCACCTGGAAACGCCGGCGACCGAGCGGAGAAAAAGGACCACCTGCCTTGAATACGGAGACCATGAAGCCGGACGCGATGAGCGCATCCAGCTATCCCGATTATTCCGACTTCCCCGAGGCGGCAGCCCCCGCGCCCCGCAGGCCCGGCCCCGCCGCGCCCCAATCCGACACGCTCCTGCTGCACGGCGTGGCCGCCCGCCGGGCCGGGACGCGCTCGACGCAGCGGGCGCTCGACACCGTTCTGTGCGCGGCCGCGCTTCTCCTCTTGTGCCCCCTCTTCGGGCTGATCGCCCTGCTGATCCGCCTGGACAGCCCCGGACCCGTCCTGTTCAAGCAGAAGCGGGTCGGCAAGGACGGCCGGGAGTTCTGGTTCTACAAGTTCCGCTCGATGGTCAGTGACGCCGAAGGCCTGCGCCACCAGCTGGAGATCCACAACGAGCGGTCAGGCCCGGTCTTCAAGATGCGGAACGACCCGCGCGTCACCCGCACCGGGCGCGTCCTGCGCAAGTTCTCCCTGGACGAGCTGCCCCAGCTCCTCAACGTGCTGAAGGGCGAGATGTCGCTGGTCGGCCCCCGCCCGGCCCTGCCCCAGGAGACCGCCAGGTACACGCCGCGCCAGCGCCAGCGCCTGATCTGCCTGCCGGGCGTGACCGGCCTGTGGCAGGTCTCGGGCCGCGCCTCCCTGAGCTTCGAGCGCTCCATCGAGCTGGACCTCTACTTCATCGAGCACCAGTCCCTGGGCCTGTACCTGCACATCCTGCTGATGACGGTCCCCGCCGTGCTGCGCGCCGAGGGAGCCTACTAAGAATACCACACCCGGAATCAAGACCGAGAATGCCGGCCTTCCGTGCTATAATAAAACCGCAACATTGCCGGCTTTTCCGACAGCCCCGGACCCGCTTGGCCGCAGGAGTGTTACCCCCAGATGTACCGCCGCACCCCCGTCGTATTCCGCATCGCCGACTCGTTCTTCCGGCACCAGCTCCTCTTCTGGTCCGCCCTGATCCTCGTCAGCGGCCTGACCATGGGCGCGCTGTACGCCCGCTCCAAGACGTTCCACGCCGTCGCCATGACTCAGGTGCAGGGCGAGACCGTCGCGTCCGCCCTGGGCGAGAGCGACGCCAACGCCTACATCACGCCCGCCCAGAAGAGCGTCGACAAGTTCAACGACCTCGTCAAACAGAACCAGCCCGGCGGCTTCCTCGACGTGGCCCTGAAGGGCGCGGGGCTTGCCACGCCCATCAACATGGACCCCCAGGCGGACGACCCCCAGTACGCCATGCTGCTGAAGAACCTGAGCGCAAGCCCCGAGAGCGCCAACCAGTTCTCCATCAACCTGACCTGGAACAGCCAGGAGGAAGACAAGGGCATCGTGGAGGCACTCCAGACGCAGTACATCAAAGAGGTCGGGATCGACCGCTCCATCAGGAACACCACCAGCGTCGCCTTCCTCGACAGCCAGATCGCCGTCGTCCGGCGCAAGATGCACCGCTCCGAGAAGGCCCTGGCCGACTTCAAGGCCTCCAACGGCGGCCAGCTCTCCGACGCCGAGAGCGCCTACAGCACCCAGCTCAGCAGCCTGCAAGCCGGCCTCACCGACAAGCAGATCACCCTGGGCGAGAACGCCCACAAGAAGGCGTTCCTCCAGTCCCAGCTCACCCAGCTCAAGCCCATGAGCGTCCTGGAAACGACGCTGTCGGACCAGTCGCCCGTGGAGCGCGAGATCGCCGGGCTGCTCGCCAAGCGCGACAACGAGCTGGCGGCCGGCAAAACGCCCCAGCACCCCGACGTGGTCGCCCTGGACGGGCGCATCTCCGAGATGGAGCGCCAGCAGCGGGCCAACGCCGCCGCCCCCCAGAACAAGCGCGACTCGCAGACCAAGCTCCAGGAAAACCCCCAGTACCAGAACTACAAACAGCAGATCGCCGAAGCCGCCATCGCCCAGGAGGCCGACCAGCAGGAGATGCAGAACCTGCGCCAGCAGATCGGCAAGTACCAGGGACTGGTGGGCCGTATCCCCGCCGCACAGCAGCAGCTCCTCGACAAGACGCGCGACTACCGCACCCAGCAGGACCTCTACGACACCCTGACCAAGAAGCGGCAGGACATGGACATGCAGGCCAGCCTCGACCAGGTCAGCGCCAGCAGCAGCCTGGTCCCCGTCGGCATCACCGACGCGCTCCCGACGACCGGCCGCACCAAGATGATCGGGATGCTGTTCGGCAGCCTGCTCCTCGGCGTCCTCGTCGGCGTCATCCTGATCGTCGTCAGCGAGTGGTCCGACCACTCGCTCCGCTACGAGGCCGACGCCGAGCGCCTGCTCGGCGTCCCGGTCCTGGCCTCCCTGCCGGAAGCCGCCGGCCTGCGGACCCGGACCGCGCCGGCCCTGAGCGGCGGCCCCAAGCCACTGCCGCACCCGCTCGCGGAAGGATAAACCATGACAACCGAAACGCACACCGCCCCCCCCGACGACATGACCCGCGCCGCCGAGGCGCAGATGGAGGACGCGACCGCGCTGGTACCTGGGTGGCAGGGGCGGACCCTGCGGCCCGATGAGATGTCTGAGCTGCTGCGCCGCGCCCAAGAATCCGCCCCGGCCCGCAGCGTGCGCCCGGAGCCGAATGAGCGCCTTGCGCCGTTCGCGGACTCGGCGCTCCCGTTCGACGACCCGGCGCTCCCGTTCGAGACGACGATGATCATGGACCGGGCTTCCCTGGGGCGGATGAATCGGACCCTGCGCCCCGACGAGTTCCCCGCCCTCCCCCCCATGGGGGACCCGGAGGCCGCGTCGCGCCCCGCATCGCCCGTCATCAACCTGCGGATGGAGAAGACGCCCGCCGAGTTCAGCCACCTGTACGCCTCGCTGGAGCGCCAGATCGCGGGCGTGGGCGACGTCACGCTGATCAGCGGCGAGACGCTCGGCTCGGACCGGCCCTACGTCCTCGGCATCACCAGCGCGCTGCTGGGCGAGGGGAAAACGACCGTCGCCCTGCACCTGGCGATGACGATCGCGCAGGATACGTTCAAGCGCGTCTGCCTGATCGACATGAGCCTGGGCCGGGGCGACCTCGCCGCGCGCCTGGGCGTCCCCCCCCGCAGCGAGGGCGTCATCCCCGTCCTGGAAGACACCGACAACGTGGTGCCGACGCTTCAGCTCGCCGGGTGCGACAACTTGGTGATCATCCCCGCCGGCAAGGCTCCCGCCAACGCCGCCCGCCTCGCCCGCTCGCCGCGCGTCGCGCAGCTCATCCTCTCGGCCCGGTCGGCCTTCGACGTCGTGATCGTGGACCTGCCCGCCGTCGCCTCCGACAATGCCCTGCCGCTGACGCGCCACGTGGACGGCCTGCTCGTCGTCGCGCGGGCGGGCGTGACGCCGCGCGACGTCGTGGCGCAGGCGCTGGACGCCCTGGGGCGTGACAAGGTCATCGGCGTGACCATGAACCGCGTGAAGCCCGTCGGCCCGGCCTGGCTGCGGCGGCGCGCGGCCCGCGCTTAGGGCACCCGCCCGCACGGCACCCGCGCGTGCTGAGTCCCAAGGCCGGAAGTCTTTGAGGCCGTTATGTCCTTACTCTATCCCTTCCTCGTGGCCGCCGCCGGTCTGGCCCCCGTGCTCGGCGTCACCTCCCTGCTGCTCCTGCTCCTTGCCGCCGCCCTGCGCCGCCGCCCGGCCCTCCCGCCCGCCGCCGCCCCGCCGCGCCTCGCCGTCATCGTGCCCGCGCACGACGAGGAGGTGGTGCTGGCGGCGACGCTCATCAGCCTTCAGGTGCAGGAATACCCGCGCGACTCCTACGAGGTCGTCGTTGTGGCGGACAACTGCACCGACCGCACCGCCCAGATCGCGCGCGAATACGGCGTCACCGTCTTGGAGCGCTTCGATGCCTCCGCACGGGGCAAGGGGTACGCCCTCAACCACGCGATCTCGCACCTGCTGGGCCGCCCCGCCCCGCCCGACGGGTTCATCATCGTGGACGCCGACACCTGGGTCGCCCTGGACTTCCTGGCCTGCATGGGACGGCGGCTGGCCTCGGGGGGTGATGCGCGCGGCTTCGGCGCGTGGCAGGGGCGCTACGGGGTCCTGAACGCCGGCGACGGCTGGCGGGCGGCCCTGATGAGCGGGGCGTTCGACCTGGTCAACCACGTCAAGCCGCTGGGCCGCGCGGGCCTGGGCCTGAGTGCCGGCCTGAAGGGGAACGGCATGGCCTTCACGCGGGCCGTCGCCGCACAGGTGCCGTGGGCGGGCGCGAGCCTGACGGAGGACCTGGATTACGGACTGGAACTCGCCCGCCGCTTCGGCCTGCGCGTGGACTACGCGCCCGAAGCGCGCGTCCTGGCGCAGATGCCCGCCAGCGGCACCCAGGCCGCCTCGCAGCGATCGCGCTGGGAGCGCGGGCGCGCGCGGGCGGTCAAGGAGCGCGCGCTGCCTCTGCTCGCGGAAGGGCTGCGGCGACGCAGCCCGCTGCTGCTGGACGCCGCCTGGGACCTGCTGGTCCCGCCGCTCGCCGAACTCGCGGCCCTGGTCGCCTTCGCCGGCAGCCTCGTCGTGCTGGGCATCTCCCTGCACCTGCTGCCGCACCCCGCCCTCTGGGGCGCGGCGGCGGCGGGCCTGGGGCTGGGTCTGGGGGTCTACATCCTCGGCGGCCTGCGCGTCGCGCGGGCACCCTGGGCTGCCTACGCCGCCCTGGTCCGCGCGCCCTTTTACGTGCTCTGGAAGTTGGTCCTGCTGGCCCGCAAGCGGCGCCGACACGAGTCGCAGGACTGGGTGCGGACCGCTCGGGCACCCATCACCCCCGTCGGCGACGCTCCCGCCCCCATCCCGGCCCGGCCCGCCCGAGAGGAACCCGCCGCGTGACAATCGTCCTCCCGATCATCTTCCTCGCCGCCTGCCTCGGCCTGTTCGTCAGGCGCGTGACCCCGGCCCACTGGGGCGGCCTGGCCCTGGCGATCTCCCTCGTGATCGCCTACCACTTCCTCAAGGCCCCATGATCAGGCACAAGCATTCCGGCTCAACCTCCAGCAGAACTTGAGCAGGCGAGCGGCGGCGTGCGTCGGGCGGCTGCGCGCAGAGCACCCGGCGGCATAGCCCAGGGCACCGAAGGCGGGGACAAGCGAGGCGGCACCCAGCAGCAGAGGAACGGACGGGCCGAAAGGCGATCCCGTGAGGGCATGCCACACCTGTTGGCCTGTTGTGAGGGGCCAGAGGGCGTAGAGGCTGATCGACCAAGCCAGGGCGGCGAAGGAGAGCAGCAGGGCGACGTAGCCGGTGGCGGGTGCCCTAGCGTAGGCCCGCTCCTGCCCCGGCGGCGCGGCGAGGGTCGCCATAGCCGAGCTGAGGCAGACGGCGGCGGGGACCACCGCGACTGCTTCCCGTCTCACACCACTTCCAGTGCCTGAGTGCGTCCTAGTGCCCGTGCCCGCAGCCGACCTCGTGCGGGTGCAGGGCGCAGTAGAGCGCATCGGCGTCGTGCCGGCAGGCCTCGCCCGCCGCCGTTTCCGTCTGAATGGTCGCGTGGCCGATGCCGAAGCCGTCGTGGAGCCGCGCGTTCAGCGCCGAAATCACGGCCTGGCCCTCGCCCACCGTACAGTCATCGGGCAGGACGACGTGGCACGACAAAAAGTGCAGCCCGTCGCTGACCGTCCACACGTGCAGGTCGTGGACATCGCACACGGGCGGCGTGTCCCGGATCGCGGCCACCAGGTCCGCCACGTCCACCCCCTTGGGCGTCCCCTCCATCAGGATGTTGGTCGCGTCGCCGATGATCCCCCACGACGAGTACAAGATAAACCCGGCGATCAGCACGGAGACCAGCGGGTCCGCGACCGTCCACCCCGTCTGCCGGATGACCAGGCCCGCCAGCACCACGCCCAGCGACGACAGCGCATCCCCCGCCATGTGGACATAGGCCGCGCGCGCGTTCAGGCTGTGGTGGCTCTCGCCGCGCAGGCCCCAGGCGATCACAGTGTTCAGGAACACCCCGCCCGCCGCCACGGCCATCATCAGCCCGCCCGCGGCGGGGTGGGGGCGCAGGAATGTCTCCCAGGCCGTGCCCAGAATGCCCAGCGCGATCAGCACCAGGGCGGCGGCGTTCCCCAGCGCGGTCAGGATGGCGACCCGGTGGTAGCCGAACGTCTTCCCCGGCGAGGCGGGCCGGCGGGCCACCCAGACCGCGTAAGCCGCCAGGCCCAGGGCCAGCGCGTCCGAAGCGTTGTGCCCGGCATCCGAGAGCAGGGCGAGCGAGTGCGCCCGCCGCCCGAAATACGCCTCCACGGCGACAAACGCGCTTGTCAGGGCGAGCGAGACCCACAGCATCCGCCCGCTCGTCGCCCCATGTGTATGTCCTGCCATGAGAAGATTATACCCCGAACCGCCGCCGCGGGGCAGCCGGTCGCGGCCCCTTCAGCCACGGCGACGCAGAGGCGTAAACGGCGTCGGGAGGCGTCCGGCGCAGCGCACCGCTAGACCGCCGGCGTCTCATCTCCAACACTCTCCCCGCCCTGCGCGTCGGCCCGCAACAGCGCCGACGCGCGCTCTGCATCCTCGGCCCGCACGATCAGTCGCACCCCGCCCGCCCCCGTCAGCAGCGAGGGCCGCATCCCGCCCATGTCGTCGGCGCTCACATACGACTCGATCCCGTCCACGTCCAGCACGCCTTTGGCCACCTCCGCGCCCAGGCGGTCGAAGAAGTTGCCCACTGTCACAAGATCGCTCACATCACCCTCCCGCCCATCCCTAAAACATCACGGCCACCGGCGTCGGGTGAAAGACCACGGGTTGAAACCCGTGGCCTCCAACAGTTTATATAGGAACAAAGTTCCTGACGTCAAGCCAGGGAGCGGGATAGGGAGCGGGATAGGGAGCGGGATAGGGAGCGGGCGGGTCAGG
>JAABUZ0100001698.1_pt1 | contig 40432 bp, 28 predicted proteins | sample 5562091 | NCBI WGS metagenome assembly JAABUZ01 (sample SAMN12813069, study PRJNA571459) | rock metagenome | isolation source: Antarctica rocks | place: Antarctica: Victoria Land, Linnaeus Terrace sud | collected 2015-12-21
GAAGTGGCGGATGGCGGCGAGGAACAGGAGGCCGCAGAGGAGGAGGATGGGGGGCTCGGGGCGGAGGAGGCTCGTCCAGATTTGAGCGGGGGCGGGGGTCTCTCCATTGCCCCTCGGCTTCGCTCGGGGTCCGGTCGAGAGGACGGGGTTGGAGAGGTGTGATGGGGTGGAAGTGGTAGGGGGGCGGGTTTGGGACTGGGTGGCGCGGATACGCAGGAAGAGGCGGGTGAGTTCGACGACGATGGGGATGAGGGCCTGGTGGGGCTTGAGGCAGATACCGATGGCGGCGAGGAGACCGGCGAGGGCGCGGAGGGGGAGATCCCTGCGCTTGGAGAAGAAGCCTCTGCCGGAGGTGGAGGGATCGGGGTCATCCACGGCGGCTGCTAGAACGTAGGGAAGACAGAGGATGGCGGTGAGGTGGTCGCGCTGGCCGAGGTCACGAGCGGGGGTGACGGCGAAGATGCAAACGAAGGCGAAGGCAAGCCAAAGGAGCTGGGCGCGGGTGATGGCCGGGACGAGGCGGCGAAGAAAGGCGAGGGAGAGGGAGGCGCTGGCGGCTTCGGCGAGAAGGACGAGGAACTTTCCGACAGCGGGAATGGAGAGATGGAGATGCTCGCCCAGGGAGACGGGGATGGCGGAGAGCCAAACGATCAGGGGTGGATTGGAGTCAAAGAGGGATGGGCCGTAGAGGGTGGCACCGGCGAGCCAGCGGTGCGCCATGAGGAGGAACCAGAGCTGGTCGTGCCCGGCGGCTGGAAGGAACGAAAGCAGAGCCGCCATGCCGAGCGCTGCGGAGAGCAGGATCTGGAGTGTTTTGATGAGATTTCGCTTGTGGGGAAGAGAGGGGACGTTATCTGAGGCAGAGGGTGTAGTCTGCGGGCGAGGGATGACGGGCGAGGGTTTCAAACGAGCGCTTCCGAGATCTGCCGCGAGGCTTGCGGAGGACTGAAGGTCAGACGCGGAGTTGTCACAGGGTCATTATGCGATACACGGGTGAGCAGGGGAGAAGGAAGCGGGTAGGCCGGAGATTTGGCTGGCTGATGGTGATGGCGCTGCTGACAGCGTTTGGTGGCAGAGGCCTGCTCGCGCAGGAGAATCCTCTTGGCAACGTCCATACCCCGGCGCCACCTCCGCCGCCAAAGACAGCGGAGGAGAAGAAGCCGTTGGTGGAGGGTGCGGCGAATGCGGCGGCGAACGCGACCTCGCGCAGGGATGCGCGGATTCGGGTGGACGTCAACCTGGTGCTGGTGCCGATGACGGTGACGGATCCGATGAACCGGCTGGTGACGGGGCTGGACAGGGAGAACTTCCAGATCTTTGAGAACAACCAGGGGCAGGTAATTAAGAGCTTCTCGACCCAGGATGCGCCGGTGACGATTGGGATCATCTTCGATCTGAGTGGGAGCATGTCGTCGAAGTTTGTGCGGGCGCGAAAGGCGCTGAGCGAGTTTCTACGCACCTCAAACCCGCAGGATGAGTTCTTCGTGGTCGGGTTCAATGACCGGCCGGCGGTGATCGTGGACTTCACGAGTGAGGTGGACGACGTGGAGGCGCGGATGGTGATGCTGAAGCCGCAGAACCGCACGGCGCTGATCGATGCGATTTACCTGGGCGTGGATAAGTTGAAGCAGGCGAAGTACGACCGGAAGGCGCTGCTGATTATCTCGGATGGCGGGGACAATCGCAGCCGATATACGGAAGGGGAGCTGCGGCGCGCTGTTCGGGAGAGTGACATGCAGATCTACTCGATCGGGATATTCGATCAATATGCTCCGACGACGGAGGAGCAGCTGGGGCCGCTGCTGCTGACGGACATCTGCGAGATGACGGGAGGGCGTCTGTTTCGTGTGAACGACGTCTCGGAGCTGAGCGATATCGCGTCGCGGATCAGCGCGGAGCTGCGGAATGAGTACGTCGTCGGCTACCGGCCGGAGAATATCAAGCATGACGGGAACTGGCGTAAATTGAAGGTGCGACTGGTGCCGCCGCCGGGTCTGCCGGCGCTGACGGTACACAATCGCCAGGGGTACTATGCACCTTCGGAGTAGGTTTTTGGGCCCATGCTGTATGTTGCTGGTGATTCTGGCTGCGCTTCCGGGTTGGGCGGCGGCGCAGCAGGGGGCGGGATCTCCCCAGACGGGCACGGCGTTGCGTCCTCTCACGGTGGATCGCGATCCGGTTGCGTCACCCGACCCTGACCCACCGGCGCCGCCTGCCGGGACTCAGCAACCGACTGCGCCGCTCGGAACGATCGAGCGGGAGGGTGGCCGGTACACGCTGAGGCAGGATGCGTACGAGGTGCGGCTGAATGCGACGGCGATCGACGGAAGCGGCCGAGCGGTCCAGACGCTGGGCAAGGATGCGTTTCATGTGTATGAAGACGGGGTTCCGCAGACGATCGCCTCGTTCCGGCACGAGGATCTGCCGGTTTCGCTGGGGATTCTGATCGACAGCTCGGGATCGATGTATGACAAGCGAGCGGCGGTGGAGCAGGCGTCGCTGGACCTGGTGAAGCTTTCGAACAAAGAGGACGAGGCTTTTGTGGTGGATTTTTCCTGGGAGGCGTTTATCGACCAGGATTTCACCAACGACATGGGCAAGCTGCAGCAGGGACTGGGGTATATCAAATCGAGCGGTGGGACGGCGATGTATGACGCTCTGGTGGCAAGTGCGGATTACCTGTCGAAGAACGCGAAGCGGCCGAAGCAGGTGCTGCTGATCATTACGGACGGTGAGGACAATGCATCGAGCGCGACGCTCGAGCAGGCGATCCGGCGCATCCAGGATCTGGATGGGCCAACGATCTACTGCGTGGGGCTGCTGTTCGGCGAGGACACGGACAAGCGGGAGGCCCGACATGCGCGGCGGGTGCTCGAGACGTTGAGCGAGCAGACGGGCGGGGTCGCTTACTTCCCGCGGTCGATCAAAGAGGTGGACGCGATTGCGGCGGAGGTAGCGCAGGATATCCGGACGCAGTACACCATCTCGTATCACTCGACCAAGTCTCCGGCGCTGGGCGGCTACAGGCAGGTGCATGTGGAGGCAAAGGACAAGGGGTTTGGACGGCTGCAGGTGCGAACGCGGACGGGCTACTACCCGAAGGTGAATGCGGCTGCGAACAGTGGGGCGGCGGGGATGGCGAATGGGAGTGGGCGGCAGTAGAGGCTTCGGCCCTTTTAGTTGTGCCTCCTCTCGGGCGCAACCGCTACTGATCTACCCGGAGTACTTCAAGTACAAGCAACAGCGAATAGAGTGGTCTCTCCACTCCGCCTCCGGCTCCAGTCGAGATGACGACGAAATCAGGTACATGCCTGCTTGGTGCTCAAAGCCTGAAATCAGACGCCTCTTATCCTCGGCCCCGTCCATGATGCCGGTTTTTGATCAGCTAGGTCATTCGTGTTTGTGATAGATCTATTAGCGCGGCGAATATAGGAGATTGGTATAGGAGACGGGACCAATGGCGATGTTTGGGTTGACGGAGGAGCAGGAGCAGCTTCGGAGAGAGGTTCGGACGTTCGCGGAGAGGGAGGTTGCACCGCATGTGAGCGAGTGGGACGAGAAGAGCGAGTTTCCGCATGCGACGGTGAAGAAGCTGGGCGAGATGGGCTTGATGGGAGTCATCTTTCCGGAGGAGCTGGGTGGCTCCGGCATGGGCTATGTGGAGTACGTGCTCGCGATCGAGGAGCTGTCGCGGGTGGATGGAAGTGTGGGGATCATTGTGGCCTCGCACAATTCGCTGTGCGCGAATCACATCATGCTCGCGGGCAACGATGAGCAGAGAAAGCGATGGGTGACGAAGCTCGCCAGCGGGCAATGGCTCGGCGCTTGGGGGCTGACCGAGCCGGGCAGCGGGAGTGATGCCGGCGGCATGAGGACGACTGCGGTGCGCCGCGGAGACAAGTGGATTCTGAATGGGTCGAAGAACTTCATCACCAATGGGACGTATGCGGACTGTGCGCTGGTGCTGGCGGTGACGGATCGCGAGAAGGGAACGCGCGGCGGCATCTCGGGATTTCTGATTGAGAAGGGAACGAAGGGCTACCGGTCGGGAAAGAAGGAGAACAAGCTGGGGCTGCGGGCGAGCGACACGGCGGAGCTGATCTTCGAGGATGTCGAGCTGCCGGCGGAGAACCTGGTGGGCAAGGAGGGAGAGGGCTTCAAGGATGCGATGCGGGTGCTGGACGGCGGGCGGATCTCCATTGCGGCTCTGAGCCTGGGCATGGCTCGCGGGGCGCTGGATGCGGCGATGAAGTATGCGCAGGGGCGGCGGCAGTTCGGAAAGGCGATCAGCGAGTTTCAGGCGATTCAGTTCAAGCTGGCAGACATGGCGACGCAGCTCGATGCGGCATGGCTGCTGACGATGCGGGCGGCGCAGATGAAGGACGCGGGCAAGAAGGTGACGCTGGAGAGCTCGATGGCGAAGCTGTATGCGAGCGAGGCGGCGTGCCGGATCTGCGACGAGGGTGTGCAGATCCACGGTGGGTACGGCTTTATCAAGGACTATCCGGCGGAGAAGTTCTATCGCGATGTGAAGCTGTGCACGATCGGCGAGGGGACGAGCGAGATCCAGCGTATGGTGATTGCGCGGGAGCTGCTGGGACGTGCGCCGAGCCGCGGGTAGTTTCGGTGGCCTGGGAGCGCTTGGCATCCCGGAGCTTTGGGCGGGAGGACCCCACCCATTCGCTTCGCGAGAGGATGGGGCACCCGGTTCTGCGGCCGCTCCGGTCTGTTTGAGGGCTATTTGTCGTTGGGCGTGGGTGTGGGTTTGTTCGGGTTGAAGTGTTCGGCGAGGGTGGGTGTGGACTGGAGATCGGAGGAGTTGGCACCCGTTGCTTTCTCCACTTCGACTCCGAATACGTAACTAGGACCGAACATGTTGCTGGTGAAGATGACGAGCTTTTTGTCGGGCGAGAATCGGACGTTGGGTTCGAGGCGGTAGTTGTGGTGCGCCATGTTGACGAGGTGCTCGGACCCGAAGACGCCGGGCTGCCAGAAGCTGGGCTCATTGATCGCTCCGGGGCCGGGGAGCATGCGCGGATGAAAGAGTTCGATCCACTCGCCGTCGGGCGCCTTTGCGACCTGGCCGGGGTCGCCGCCATCGCCGGTAAAGAGGTCGAGGTCCCCGGTGAGATTGAAGTGAATGGACCACTCGTTGCGCTGCATGTGATACGCGGTTCGTTTGTGGGTCTGGAGGTTGTAGCCGGCGAGGAAGAAGTCTTCGCCCTTGGGCGGCTGCCAGTCGTACCAGATGGTTTCGCCGTCGAGGCCCCAGAACTCGTGGCCGGCGATCTCCATAAACATGGTGCGCTTGTGAATGAGCTCGTTGTGGGTTCCGTCGATGTGGATCATCCAGATGCGGTCGACCTTCTGCCAGGGGCCTTCGTGGCAGTACATGATGAGGCTGGGATCGACGGGAGATAAGAGCATGTGGCCGATCCAGTCGGTCGAGTGGAGGAGGTCCTTCTTCTCGCCGGTCTGGAGGTTGAGGGTGTAGAGGACGACGGGGATGCGGGCGGCGAGCCGGCGCTCCATCATCTGGCCTTTGTTCTCCGGCTGAACGAGGTTGCCCGCCTGTGGCGCAGCAGTGCCTTTCCCTGTGGGGGTTGGAAGTGGGCGGCTGCCTCCATACTCGCGCTCGGCGTCAGCTTCGTTTTCGTCATAGGTGCCCACGCCGAGGGTCTCGTCGGCGTTGATGCTGGCTACGCTGGCATGGGGTGGAACGGCGGCGAGCTGGGTTACGGCGCCGGTGTAGAGGTCGGCCTTGTAGATGCGGTTGGCTTTGGCGACGGGATCGAGCCTGGTGAAGAAGACACTGTTCGTCTTATGGCCGACGACGATGGTGTGGAGGCCGGAGCGCATGCGGGCCGCGGGGCCGGTATCAGATGTGGCGGCGGAAGGCGGGTTCGGGACGACCAGACGCGTGTTTTTCGTCGCGAGCTCGAGCACGTGGATGCCATCCGGCGCGGTGTAGACCATCAGTTTGCCGTCGGGGGTGTAGGCGTTGACGTTGAAGTAGAAGCCGGAGGATCCGGGCTCGGAGCTGAGCCGATGGACGCGATGTCCGGTGTCCTTGTCGACCCAGGAGGGTGGAGGCTACTGGGGTGAAGTGGGGGGCTGCTGGGCGGGTATTGCGGATTCGCCGCAGAGGAGGGCAGCCGAGGCGAGAACGGATGCAATTCGTACCATTGAGCTTGGATCTCCTGCCGGAGGCGCGGCGCAGCCGGCTACGCCGGTCTGTGGGATTGAGGGCGCGAAGACTTTATACACTGGTGGAGGTACGAAGAGGAATCATTTCCCTATGGAACTACGGAGGTGTGGAGCGAGGGCGCACATACAGCTGGTCTAGACGGAGCATCTCAAAGTACTGGCAACAGCGAAATACGGGGGTCCTCCACTCCGCCTCCGGCTCGGGTCGAGATCACGGCGTCCATCGGGACCTTAATCCAATTTGCGCCAGAAGGGCGCGTGATCGGGTTAGATCTGCTTTGGTTTTGCTCCGGGGACGTGTGGGCTGACGCCATGCTGCAGAGCGATTACGGTTTCGGCCCGTAGAGATCGTTGGGCCTCCTTATTTGGCCGGAGCACTCGTAGGAGAGCTGTGTGCGGGCGCGCCACAGGGCTCCGAGGAGCGGGTCGACGACGCCGTCGCGGGCGTGTACGAGCGGGTGTTTCTGGTGGAGGGCCGATATCAGGAACTCGCGCAGCATGGGGACGTGCTGGAGCATGCTTCCGGCGAAGGCGATCTCCGGCAGCCAAGCCTGATCACGGCTGGAGCGCCTCAGCCGGGTGATCATGAGCTGGACGAGGTGGGCCATCTCTTCCGCCTCCTGCTGAAGGACGGCGGTTGCAACGGCGTCGCCACCCTCCGCACAGCCGACGACGACGGGCGCCAGCTCGGAGAAGTCCGGGGAGGGGAAGCGGTTAGCGGCTTCGACGAGCCGGTGCATATTTTCCAGCTTCCAACGTCCGAGGATGGTCTCGAGCAGGGTTGTCGGCGTCTCCGCATCGAGCGCAAGGAAGAGAGCTCTGAGGGCCTCGAGACCGACGCGATGTCCGGAGGCCTGATCGGCGAGGGCCGGGCCCCAACCGCCGACGGTGCTTACGGCACTGTGGATATCGCGACCCGCAACGTTTGATCCTGTGCCTGCGATGGCAACGATGCCGGGCGCACCGGCAAAGGCGGCGTCGAGCGCGATCTCCACATCGCCGACGAGGCAAATGGAGCCGCTAATGCGGGATGCGAAGGCCGAGCGCATCCAGTCCCCCACGAGAGGGACCGAGAAGCCTGCCGCGCCGATGCAGGTTGCGCTGAGGGCCTGCATGGAGACGCCAGTCCGCGACGTCAGTTCGGCGAGCCCGGTTTCGAGGTTGTGTGCCGCGGTGACCTCATCGGTTCGCATGAGCTTGATGGTTCCGGTGCGAACCCTTCCGAGTTCGATGTCATCATCTCCAAGCAGGTACTCAGTCTTCGTGCCGCCCGCGTCCACGCCCAGATAGAAGCTCACCAGACCTCCGCAACTCACTGGAGCAGATTAGAACATCTGCGGCGCCGGGCTTGCTGAGCGGGTCAGGGACGAAGGCTAGCCCTCCTTCTTCTCCTTGTGTCCGCCGAACTGGAAGCGCATGGCGGAGAGGAGCTTGTCCGCGAAGAGGGCGTTCGACTGGGAGGTGAAGCGGGAGAAGAGTGCGGCGCTGAGCACATCTGCCGGTACGCCCTCATCGATGGCGGCGATGGTGGTCCATCGGCCTTCGCCGGAGTCGGAGACCCGCCCGGTGTACTCCTTCAGGTCGGGAGATTCGACGAGCGCTGCCGCGGTCAGATCGAGCAGCCAGGAGGAGACGACGCTTCCGCGGCGCCAGACCTCCGCAACGTCCGCGATGGGGAGGTCGTATTTATAGTGGTCCGGCTCGCGGAGAGGAGCGGTCTCGGCGTCGAACGTTTCTTTGGTGTTGCCGACATTGGCATGCTTCAGGATGTTTAGGCCCTCGGCATAGGCCGCCATCATGCCGTACTCGATGCCGTTGTGGACCATCTTGACGAAGTGTCCTGCGCCTGGGGGTCCACAGTGCAGGTAGCCTTCCTCTGCGGTCGAAGGCGCAGCATTCTCCCGGCCGGGCGTACGGTCGATGGAGCCTCGACCTGGGGCAAGGGTCTTGAAGATCGGATCGAGGTAGTTCACGGCCTCGTCCTCGCCGCCGATCATGAGGCAATATCCGCGGTCCAGGCCGAAGACACCACCGCTGGTGCCCACATCGACCCACTTGAGGCCGGCCTGGGCGACTGTCTTTGAGCGGCGGAGGTCGTCGACGTAGTAGGAGTTGCCGCCATCGATGATGATGTCGTGCGGCTGGAGGTGGGGCTGCAGTTCAGCCACTGTGCCATCCACCACACCGGCCGGCACCATCAGCCAGACGGCGCGCGGAGCGTGGAGCTTCCCGACCATGTCTTCGAGCGAGGAGGCCCCGGTTGCGCCGTCTTTGACCAGGGCCTGGATCGCATCCGCACTGTGGTCGTAGACAACGCACTCGTGACCGGCTTTCATCAATCGGCGGACCATGTTGGCTCCCATGCGTCCGAGTCCCACCATTGCAATCTGCATACCTGAATCTCCTGTGTGTTTGGCTGTTGCTGAAGGTCGACGCTCCGCTGCGCTTGCTGTCTACCACTCAGATGCAACTCGGGCGCAATCGCCGGTTCGAGATCTCGCCCGAGTGGAGGTGGTCAGTGTTTCTGCACCATATCCATGACATCGTGGCGTAGAGCCAGCGAGCTGGCGGTTCGGGCGTAGTACATGTGGCCGCCGGGGTACATGTGGACCTGGATGCGGGTGGGATCGCCCATGATGGGGATCTGGCTTACGGTGAGGATCGAGCCCATGAAGGGGCAGGAGAGGTCTGCCCAGCCGTGGGCGATGAGCACGCGCAGCTTGGGGTCGGTGGCAACGGAGACGCGAAGATCGGTCGCGGAGGCGGCTCCGGCTCCGAAGGCGCCACTGCCGCCCCGCTCCCACATGCGATTGACCTCTTCGGAGAGCGCGTTGTAGCGGGCGTCCGTCTTCCAGCCCACGGTTCGGGTGACGAAATCGACCATGGCGGTGGTGGTGGGCGCGATGATGCTGAGGAGGATGGGGTCGTTGGTGCGCTGGCCGGGGTCGAAGGGGAAGGGATCGAAGGAGGTGACGTTGGGGTCGTACCGGCTGCCGAGCTTGCCGGTCTCGCGGAACTCTTCCCGGAGAAAGGCCTGGGTCTCCAGCCGGCCGCCAGCCTGGCGGACAAAGGTCGGGTCAAGCCCGGTGAGCTCGGTGACTTTTTTGACGATGCGCGGTGTGGCTGCGGGGTCGGAGGTGCCCTTGAATAGGTCCATCGCGTACTCCCCGCGGGTGTAGTCGATGACGGGCGCCATGTTCTCGGGCGTGAGCTTGCCTTGCCGTTCGTAGTTCGCCGCCACGATGGAGGGAAGCGTGAGCATCCACGGGATGGGGGAGAGATCGGCCGAGCCGCCGCCTGGGGCCAATGCCGGCGAGACCAGGACGAGTCCGTTGACGGCGACACCGATCTGCGATTGGAGGTACTGGGTGAGACGCGGCCCTCGGTATCCGCCATAGCTCTCGCCGACGATGTACTTGCGTGATTCAAGCCGGCCGTTCCTGACGAGCCAGTCGTAGACGATCTTGGAGAGGTAAGCGATGTCCTGGTCGGGACCGTAGAAGAGCTTTTTGGTCTCTTCGGGCGAGACGAGCGTTCGGCTGAAGCCGGTACCGACGGGGTCGATGAAGACGAGGTCGGTGAAGTCGAGCCATGTGCCGGGGTTGTCGGTGAGGGTGGCGGGGTCGGAGGGGCTCTGGCCCTCGGCTCCGAAGGCTACGCGCTTGGGCCCGATGGCGCCGAGATTGAGGTAGACGGAGGCCGCGCCCGGACCGCCGTTGAAGGCGAAGGTGACTGGCCGGTTAGGCGCATCGACGATGTAGGAGGTGAAGACGACCTCGCCGGTGGGCTTGCCTTCGGCGTTCTTCACGGGCAGCGCACCGACGGTTGCCGTGTACTTCAGCGGCTTTCCTTCGACCTGGATTGTCTGCGCGACGTGGGCGTCGGCCGGGAGGCCTGGTGGGGTGGGCGCTTTGACCGCAGGGGTCTCCGGCTTGGCTTCGGGCTTGGGCTCCTGCGCGTGGAGGAAGGGAACAGCGACCAGGGCGAGAGTGACGGCGGCACGCGAAAGATTCATAGGACAACAGTAAACCGGCGGGTCGAGGTATTTGCAGGCCGGGTCGTCTGCTCGGGTGCTTGTCACTCGCCCGTGTGCATGACGCTCGGTCGATCCCGTATAAGAGAAGGCACGATGAGTTGGGTGCGAAGGTATGGGTGGCGTCCGATGAGAACCTTCGGAGCGGTGACGATGGTGTGTGCCCTGCTCGGGGCACTTCCGCTGAAGGCGCAGACGCCTTCACGAAAGATTGCGATCACCGTGGATGATCTGCCGGGCATGAGCGCGATGACAATGAGCGCCGCGTCGGTGACGGAGATGAATCGCAAGCTGCTTGCAGCACTGAAGACGGCGAAGGTTCCCGCGATCGGGTTCGTCAACGAGATCAGGCTGTACAAGACTGGCGAGGTTGACGCGCGGATCGCGGTTCTCAGCGCCTGGCTTGACAGTGGCTTCGACTTGGGCAATCACACCTTTAGTCATACTTCGCTGAACCATGCGGAGTTGAAGGACTGGGAGGACGACGTGGTGCAGGGTGAGAGCGTGACCCGCATGCTCCTGAAAGCTCACGGGAAGAACCTCCATTATTTCCGTCAGCCGTACCTGGATGCAGGTCCGGATCCTGAGACGCGTCGGCTGGCGGAGGCTTACCTGACCGGCCGCGGGTATCGCGTCGCACCGGTCACAATCGATGCGCTGGACTGGTACTTCGCCGATGTTTATGACGATGCCCGCGAGCACGGGGACGCCCCGGCCCAAGGGAAGATTGCGCAGGCCTGGCTGACGTATATCGGGGAGGTCCTGGAGCATGAGGAGCAGGCATCGCGTGCGCTGCTCGGCTATGAACCGAAGCAGGTGCTCCTGCTGCACGACACATGGCTTGAGGCCGACCACGGGAGCGACTTGCTGGCTTCGCTGCGCAAGCGGGGGTACGAGTTCATCTCGCTCGACGAGGCGCTTACCGATCCCGCTTACGCCCAGCCGGACGAGTACATCTCCGATGCGGGCGCTTCCTGGATCGATCACTGGGCTGTGACCCGAGGCCATCCGGAGCCGCCCGGGACCAAGCCCGTGCCTCCGAAGTGGATCCAGGAGAGGCATGTGGCGCTCAGCCCGGACAGATCGAAGGAGTAAGCGGGAGGATGCGGAGATGTCCTTCCCGTTCGGGCTTGCGCACGGCAATCGAAATGTCCAGCGTTTGCGGTGGTGGTCACCTGGAGGTAGAGTGCGATCTGCAAGGAAGGGGCACCGGTCCGCGCCAAGGACCTCGGCGAAATTGCGTTGTCGCTGGTGAGTGATCGGGGAGGGGGGAGATCGCAAGGTGAAGGTGAGCGGATTACATCCGAATCGAAGCTCTCGGCGCCGAATCACGAGCGTTTTCGAGGTACCTTGTCTTGGCTTCCAGGAGCTGGTGAATTGCCTGCTCCTTCAGCGGGCGGGCAGAGCCGAGCTGATGGGCCACGAGGCAGATGTTTGCAAAGTGCTCCACGGTTTCCATCTTGAGGAAGGCGTCGAGCAGGTTCTCGCTGTAGGTTACGGCGCCATGATTGGCCATCAGGATAGCGGAGTGGCCCGGGATGAGCGAGGACAGACTCATCGCGAGTTCATCGCTGCCGGTGGTGGCATAGGGAGCCAGCGGAACCGAACCCAAGGTCATGATGGCCTCCGAGCAGAGCGGCTCATCCAGCGCTCGCCCGGCACAGGCGAAGCCGGTAGCGGTAGGGGGATGAGCGTGGACGACAGCGTTCACCTCCGGCCTCATGCGATAGACGGCGACGTGCATTCCGATCTCGCTCGTCACCTTTCGGGTGCCGGCAAGCTGCTGACCATGGAGGTCCACGATGACCATATCAGCGGGCCGAAGGAGATATTTGCTGCACCCTGTTGGTGTGGCAAGGATGCGCTCCGGGCCGAGGCGCACCGACAGGTTTCCGGAGGTTCCGGGGGTGAAACCAAGGCGGTAAAGCCACTTACCGAAGGTAACGAGATTGCGCCGAAGCTCATCTTCCATCAGGCATGTGTTGTCCACGAACGGCCTCGCTCTTTGTCCTGCAGTTCCCTTCCAGAAAGAACGGTCTTACTGTACCACCTGCAACCGATCATCTTCGTCCGACCTTTGCTGGGAGGCTTGCGATGAATTGCCTCGGGTGAGCTGGGATCCTGGATCCTACGCGGCTTTACGTCTGCCTGTCCGAGCAAATTGATGGACAGCTTAGCTGCATCGACTATAGTGGCGTCAAAGATGTCGCGAGCGCGCCGGGGAGCCGACGTGGTTCAGTCCATCGTTCGCAGAGGGACTCTATGCTCCAGCCGCTGGCCGAAGTTGTTCCGCAAAACTCGATCCATACCGCTGATCAGCCGCTGTTTCCGCCGCTCGGAGGCGGTATCCGTGTGCTGATGGTCTGGCCGCGCTTTCCGCCCTCGTTCTGGGGCTTTGAGGGTGTTCTGGAGATGCTTCCGGAGGCCGCCATGACTCCGCCGCTAGGGCTGATCACGGTTGCTGCCTTGTGTCCTCCGTCGTGGAGCATCCGGCTGATGGACCATGCTTTCCAGGAGATCCGGGACGAAGACCTGCTCGGGGCCGATCTGGTGATGATCAGCGCGATGCATGCACAGCGCCTGGATGCGCGCAAGATACTGGCCCGGGCCCGGGCGCTGGGACGCCGTACCTTTGTCGGCGGTCCATGGGCCAGCACGGAGCCTGAGGTCGTGTTGCAGGATGCCGACCATGTGATGGTGGGCGAGGCCGAGGAGGCCTTTGCGTCCATTGCGGCGGCTCTCGAACAGGGAAGCGCCCAGCGCCTTTACAAGGTCACGGACAAGCCGGACATGACCTCGAGCCCGGTGCCGCGCTTTGACCTGCTCCATCTGGACAAGTACACGTCCATGCCGGTGCAGTTCTCACGGGGATGCCCGTTCCAGTGCGAGTTTTGCGACATTATTACGATCTATGGACGCAAGCCGCGCGCGAAGACGGCAGAGCAGCTGATCGGTGAATTGGATACCTTGCGGTCTTTGGGGTGGCGCAATGAGGTGTTCATCGTGGATGACAACTTCATCGGCAATCACCACAAGGCGTTAGCGCTCTCGCGGGAGCTGGCCCAATGGCAGATCCGTCACGATCATCCGTTTTCTTTCTATACCGAAGCGTCGATCGACCTCGCGGACAAGACGGAGCTGCTCTCCGCCATGGTGGACGCGAACTTTATGTATGTGTTCATCGGCATCGAGACGCCCTCCTCCGAAGCCCTGAAGCTATCGCGCAAGTTCCAGAATCTCCGAAGCGATAACGTGAAGCAGGTCCGAGTGATCCAGGAGGCGGGCCTGTGGGTGCTTGCCGGCTTTATTGTGGGATTTGACTCGGATGACGAAACGATCTTTGAGCGGCAGCGGGAGTTTATCGAGCTGACCAATATCACATGGGCGATGGCGGGCGTCCTGCAGGCACCGCCCACGACAGCGCTGTACGACCGCATGAAGCTGGAGGGGCGCTTGATCGAAGGCAGCGAGGCCACCACCAACTTCAGCCCGCCGAACTTTGAGACCGTGCTGCCGCACCCGGTATTGCTTCGAGGTCTCAGCAGCCTGCTCTTCGGTCTGTATGAGGCCAAGCCGTTCTTCAAGCGGGCCCTGCGATCGCTGGAGGTTTGGCAGCCGCGTGCGACCCAGATTCCGCCGAGCCTGCCCATGTCCTACAACCTGCGCGTGCTTCTGGCTTCCATGTGGCAGCAGGGGATCCGTTCGCCCTACAAGGTCGAGTACTGGCAGTTTCTCTTCCACCTCGTGCGGAGGTTTGCCCGCAGACCTGCCAAGCTGTGGCTGGGATTCATGGTGCTGATGTCGGCCCACCACTTCCTGATTTACTCGCGTGAGGTCGCCGAGCATCTGGAGCAGGAGTGCCTTGCGATCGAGGCTCGCGAGGCGATTTCGCCGAAGCCTGTCCGATCAGTGAGTGCAGCCATGAGGCTTGCGGCCAGAGCTTGACGCGATTGTTCCGGGCAAAGGCAGGCTGGTCGAGCCTTCTCGAATCTGGTGTTTAGACCCAAGCTGCCCCAAAGGACGTTTCCGCTAGCGTGTGCCCGGACGTGATGTTCCGCGACTCTTCTGCCCAATTTGTGGGATGAGGTGGAGAGTATTCGATGTCGTGTTTCGTGAGGGCAACTGCTAGGCTTGAGAACCGGAGACGGGCTCGTGCCGGGTAGGCGAGACGAGTGGACGTCTCCCGGGGCGCGGAGTCTTGAGCAGCCGGAGCGAGCGATCGGGAAGGGAAGAGACGGCTGGTGCCATTGCTAAGTGAGACTCGCGAGACTCTGAAGGGAGCGAACAGCTCCCTGGTGACGGGAATTCTCGCCTTAGCGGTGCTGTACTTTGCACGTGAGGTGTTTGTTCCGCTGGCGCTGGCGGGATTGCTGGCGTTTCTTCTGGCACCCGTGGCCACCCTGCTGGAACGATGGGGGGTGAAGAGAACGCCGGCCGCGCTGCTTGTCATTCTGCTATCGCTGGCGGGAGTTGGCGCCCTAGGCTGGGTGGTCCTGGGACAGATTTATAACCTGGCGGTCGAACTGCCGCAGTACCAGCAGAATGTCACGGGGAAGATCGAATCGCTGCATCTCAACTCGGCGGGCAAGCTGACCAGCACGATGGAGATGCTGACGAGCGTCAGCAAGCAGATTACAAGCGGCGACACGATCGCACCTCCGATCGTGTCTGTTACTCCTCGCCGTTCACGCACGCGCTCTGAAAGCACGTCGCCACCCTTGCCGAACAAGCCGGCGCAGCCGGTTCCAGTGCGAATCGAGGTACCCGAAGAGTCGATGCTGGCGGTGGCAGGGCGGACGCTGATGCCGCTTGTTCATCCGCTGACTACGGTGCTGATCGTCGTGATCTTCTTGATCTTTATCCTCATTGGCCGGGAGGATCTACGCGACCGCGGCCTACGACTTGCGGGAAGCGGCCGCATGCATGTGACGACGACGGCAATCAAGGACGCAAGCCGCCGCGTCAGCAGATATCTGCAGATGCAGTTGGTGGTGAACCTTTGCTACGGAGCGGTTGCGGGACTTTCGCTGTGGTGGATCGGAGTTCCGCATCCGCTGTTGTGGGCGGTGCTGGTGTGCCTGCTGCGCTTTGTGCCATACATCGGCATCCTGATAGCGGCGGCGGGGCCGCTGCTGCTTTCGATCGCAGTGTCGCCGGACTGGAGGCAGCTAACCTGGACGGTGGTGATGTTTGTCTTGTTGGAGCTGGTGACGGCGAACTTCGCCGAGCCGATGCTGTACGGCGCGTCGACCGGGATCTCGGCGATGGCGATCCTGATAGCGGCGATCTTCTGGACGCTGCTGTGGGGTCTGCCGGGGCTGCTGCTTTCGACTCCGCTCACGGTATGCCTGGTGGTGATTGGACGTCAGGTTCCGCACCTGCACTATCTCGAGGTGTTGTTCGGAGAGGAGACGGTGCTGCCGGTTTCAGAGCGCTTCTACCAGCGGATGCTCGCCTCAAACGCGGGTGAGGCCAGGTCGCTGATCGAAGAGATGCTGAAGACGAAACCCAGGGAGGAGGTCTACGACACCGTTCTCGTCCCTGCGCTTACGATGATCGAAGAGGCACGGCACTCCGAAGAGATGACGGGGACGCGGGCGGAGGAGGTCTTGCAGGGCGTTGAGGAGCTGGCCGAAGACGTCACAAGCAGGGCGGTGACGGTGGCTGGCCCTGACGCCAAGCCCAAGGAGCACGTGGTCTGCGTGCCTGCTCGAGATTTTGCGGACGAGGTAGCCTGCCAGCTCACGCTGCAGGTGCTTACGGATACAGCTTCCGTGCGGGTGATGTCTGCCGAGATCTCCACCCCAGACCTGTTACAGGCTCTCGAGGAAGATCAGCCAGACCTGATCTGCGTCGTTGGCGTTCCACCTCGCGCAATTCGGCACATCCGGATGAAGTGTCACCAGATCCGAACGCGATTTCCGGATGCCGTGGTGGTCGCATGCGTTCTGAGCAAGGAGAGCGATCTCTCAAATCTGCGAAGCCGCATCCCCACGGAGGACGCCCAGCATGTTGTCTGCTCCCTGCAGTTGATAAAGGAATACCTGACATCGCTGCTGCATCCGGCCGATCCTGCGGTTGAGGCGCCGCAGCTTGTGGAAGCGACAAGGCGAGCAAAGATCTGAGTGAGACAATTCACGAGATAGAGCAGACGGACGTGTTTGATGGACCCGAGGAAGGTGTATTTGGAAGGCTGGCAACGAATCTGGCGCGATCGTTCGATGCACCGATTGCCTTGATCGCGGTGGCGAATGGTCAAAGACGTTTCTGGGAGGCGCAGTGCGGCCTGCCGGAAGATACGCTGTTGACCACAGAGTCTGAGCGGGACCTTTCGGTCTGCAGCAGGATTGTCTTCTCCACGTCAAGCCTTGTGATCGCAGATACTGCTGAGGACGAGCGATTTGCCGAGGACCCGTTCTTGAAGGAGAAGGGGATTCGGTTCTACGCTGGAGCTCCACTGAAGGGACATGAGGGGAATGTGATTGGCTCATTGTGTGTCCTGGATACGCGACCGCGGCAGATAACCGAGCAGCAGAAAGAGACGCTGATTTCGGTTGCGAACGCGGTGATGACTGCGATCGAACTACACGGCACCGCGATGATGGAAGAGGATGCGGCGGAGCAGGAGTCGAAAAGCGTGACCTAGTTCGCTTGTGCCGGAGGTCATTGCCGGCAGCATTGAGACCAGCTGCATCCAACCTGGATGATCTTCCGAGTTGCGCATCGCTCCACCGCTTACTCCGATCCCACTCCTTCCGCTTGGGAGGTGTTCCGGGCTACGCAGGAGAGCCTGGCGGAAGCCATCGGGCTCGTCTCCCAGCCGGCGCATGCGGCGCTCGCGGGGTCGAATCGCAGCAGCGTTACAGGCGACGGCCTTTGGTGAGCTCCCGGCTGAGGTGGTGGAGATCATCGGCCGGCACGATATCGGGTGGGCTGAAGCAGACCTTGCCGGGCTTGAGAGCGCGGACCGGGTCCCGCCGATCTCCTTCCTGGCCTATCCGGTTCCCGGGGCGGTCGATGCCTGGCGGAGGTCTATCCGGGCCGCGGAGAGGAGGTCTCCCCTGGCGGGCATTCTCACCAGTCGACACTTCTGCCTCCTGGCTTCGCCCGACGATCCGCTGCACGTTGGCTTCAAAGACGAAGAGTCGAAACGACGCGAACTGAATGAGGGGGCCTGTTCGGTACCTGGACCTGATCTCGATCGATTTGAGCGAGCTCTTGGCTTTTGTGATCTGCTTTCGCTGTGTCTCTGTTCAGGCTCTCGGGAGGCCGTTCGTCTGTCACTTTCCCATCCCGCCGATCCTTCCTCCGCCGATGCGGTCCAGGTCGCCGTGAGTGTGTCCGGTGAGACTGTCCGGTGCGATCCGGCCGTCTTCGAAGCGCGCACTGAGGTGCACGTGAACTCCTGGAAGCGAGGCGGAGATGGCCGGCTCGTCAGCGAGAGAATCGGTTGGACGTTCGCCTAGCTCCGCCCACGAGCAGCATCCAAGGAAAGCATGGCGACGGAACTTGATGAACACTTCGTTCGGCTCGCGATCAAGGCGGCAAAGGAGGGGCAGGAGACACCGGGCGGGGCACAGGTCGGCGCCGTCCTGGTGCAGGGAGGCAAGCTGGCCTGCGTGGGTTTCAACGAGGGTGATCTGAGGCATGACCCTACGGCACATGCGGAGATGGTCGTCATTCGACGGCTCTGTGCCGAACTGAAAACCACACGCCTCGAAGGCTATACGCTGTACAGCCATGCGGCATGTGCACCATGGCCTGCGTGTGGGCGGGGATAAGCCGGATCGTGTACGGGGCGGGACGGGAGGATGTGCACTCGGTCTACTTCGAGTCGCGGCATCTCAATGCCGCTGACTTCATCCGCGACGCCTTTCGTGACGAGCTGGAGATTGTGGGTGGGCATTCTTTCTGACGAGTGCTCCGCCTTTTACTCGAAGAAGGAGGATCCCGTTCCGTTGCACGAGGACCCTGCTCACGGAAAGACGAAAGCCTCCAGATGAGCTTTTTCAAGTCCTTGAATAAGCGGGATAACCTCTGGCTGGTTTCTAACCTCTCAATTCGAGGAGCAAGCTCCAAAAAGGAAAGCGAATCCATGGCAAAGCAAGCACACGAAGAAGCAGCGAAGCATCACACGGCGGCGGCGGCAAAGCACACGACAGCTGCAGAGAAGCATGGCAAGGGTGATCACCAGGACGCGCACAAAGCTTCAGAGGAGGCGCATACGCACTCCACGGCAGCGCATGGCAAATCGACCGAGGCCCATTCGAAGTCGAAGGGTTCCTCCAAATAGCTGTCTCAGCAGAGACAAAGAGCCGCGGCCAAGCCGCGGCTCTTTCCTTTGTTATCCGGTAGCCGCGAGCACATATGACCGTCGCTCTCTTTCAAGACACAAGATTAGACATCCATAGGTCGCCAGCTTCGACCATCCTGCGCGAGCAGATCGTCTGCCGCTTTCGGTCCCTCAGTGCCCGCCTCATAGAACTCAAGACCATCGCCGGAACCGGCGTTCCAGGCGTCTAGAAGCGGCTGTACCATTTGCCAGCCTGCCTCTACCATGTCCGCCCGTTGGAAGAGCGTCTGGTTGCCAAGCATGCAGTCGTGAAGCAAGCGCTCGTATCCCTTGCCATGGCTGCCAAATGGACCGCTCGGGAAGCTGTAGTCCAGAAAGCCTTGTTCCACGACGGTCTTCAGGCCTGGCGCCTTGCTTCCGAAGCCGACACGAATCCCCTGATCAGGCTGCATGCGGAAGGTGATTGTGTTCGGTGCTTGAATAGACTCCTGTGCGAGTGGAAAGAGGGATGCGGGTGGCTGTCTGAAGGTGACAACGATCTCGGTGTAGGCCCTTTTGAGTCGCTTTCCTGTTCGCAGATAGAAAGGGACACCGGCCCAGCGCCAATTGTCGATCAGGACGCGCATGGCGACGTAGGTTTCGGCCGTCGATTGCGGGTTGACACCGGGCTCGGACCGGTAGGCGGACACCTGTGCGCCAAGGACGGTTCCTGCTCTGTATTGCCCGCGCACAGCGTTCCGTGAGACGTCGCCGGCACCCATGGCCTGAATGGACTGGAGAACCTCTACCTGTTTTGATCGCATGTGATCGGCGTTGAACGATACAGGCGGTTCCATGGCAACCAAGGAGAGGAGTTGTGCGAGGTGGTTGGGGACCATGTCGCGCAGAGCTCCCGAGCTCTCGTAGTAAGAGGCCCGCTTCTCCACGCCTACGGTCTCGGCGGCGGTGATCTGAACGAAGTCGATCGTGGCTCGGTTCCAGAGGGGTTCGAAGATGGTGTTTGAAAACCGGAAGACAGCCAGGTCCTGCACGGTCTCCTTCCCGGCGAAGTGATCGATACGGTAGATCTGGTCTTCGCGGAGTTCCTTCCCGAGCGCCGCGTTGAGATCACGGGCTGACGCGACGTCGTGACCAAAGGGCTTCTCGATGACGATGCGCCGCCAGCCTTGCCCGTCCTCACAGGAGAGCTTCGTTTCGGAAAGATTGTGCGCGATGCCGGCGATGAAAGCCGGAGCGACCGCGAGATAGAAGAGGCGGTTGCCACCGGTATTCCGCAGCTTCTCTGTCGCCTCGATCTTCTGCCGAAGCGTATCGAAGGATGCCGGATCGGTGAAGTTGCCGGGCTGGTAGAACGACCGATCCTGAAGCCATTGAAGCGTTCCGGGAGCGACGTCTGGACCCCAGAACTGCTGAAGGGCGTCCTTGATGTGATCGCGGAACTGCCCTTCGCTCCACTGCTCCGACGCGGAGCCAAGAATGGCGAAGTTATCGGGCAGCAGATGCGCCGCCGCAAGGTTGTAGAGAGAAGGCAGAAGAAGGCGCTGGGTCAGATCTCCGGTAGCGCCAAAGAGGATCAGGAGACACGGTGGTGCGTCATCGCTCAGGATTGCAGGTGTCATTTTTGTTCATCTCTGCCAAGGATCGCCGAGCGAAGTGCCGGGTAGCCCTGGGCATACGGGATTCCGCTCGGGTGCGGGTTGTGAGAAGTGTACAGGCCAGGCTTGAGACGGCAGGACTTTTGGCGTGAAGCCAAGTAAGGGGAGTGCTACTCGGGTGAGCAGCCAGAGGGTGTGCAGTTGTGGTTCAAGGTGTACACGTCGTTCGTGGTGATCCTTGTGTGGACGATATTTCCCCTCGCGGTGAAGTTGTTTTCCAGATGCCAAGAGGCGTGAGGGCCGGGGTTCGCGCCAGCTGTGGTGGTCACGATATCGATGGGAAAGGGTGAGCTTCCCGTACATCGGTTGTTCTTGATGAGGTAGGTATCGCTGTTGTTGAAGTCGTTCCAGACGGCGCTGATACACGCGGAGCCCGGTGCCTGCGGGACCGCCGAGGCGACGGTGTTGCCTTCGATAGTGAGGGTGGCGCCGCCGGTGATGCTTGGACCTGCGATGGCCGCAGCGTTTGGCGCCACCGGCCGGGTGAACGAGAACTGATTGCGAGCGATCGTTACATTCTGCCCAAATCCTACGGGCGCGAAGATGCCGTTGGTGATGACGTTCGCTTCAAAGGTGGCCTGGCTTACGGCCTCCTGGTAAAAGGCAGTACACGTGGTCGTACAGGTCAGGGTGTTTCTGGAAACAGTTAGGCCGGTGTGACTGATGGGGTTTGCCGATTGGTTCTTGATAAAGAAAAGGCCACCTCCCTTTGCGTCTGCTCCAAAGCTGTTTTCGACGAAGCTGATGTCTTTGCTGAAGAAGAAGATTGCACCGCAGCCGTTTCCGCAGTTCGTCGCCTTGTTTTGGGTGAAAGCGTTTCTCAAGCCACCTTCCGTATCGAAGCAGACGTCGGCACAGCCATCAGCCGTATTGCCTTTCACCTCTATGTCGTGGCCCATCGAGCCCCAAAGGCAGGCGGTGACGTTGTGACACTGATTTCCCGTGAGGGCGATCTTCCCGGTCCTGGTGACTTGGGTGATGTTTCCCGTTGCAGAGTCGCCGCCCCACCACTGCGTTCCGGTCGAGATCCCGGTGAACGTATTGCTATCCACCGTCACGCCGGTGGTGTTGACCAGCAGGAGGGCAGCGCCGCCGGTGATCGCAGGGTCTGTGACGGTGTTGTGATTGAAATCGAGGTTGGTTGCGGCGCCCCCCGGATCGCCTCCATGATTCGCGTTGATCTGAGCGATGCTTCCGCCGGTGACGGTCAGGTAGCGCATGGAGAGTCTTGAGAGGCCCGCTGCAGCGATTACTGGGCTGTTGTTTTTCATCGCGATAGGACAGTGGTGGATCGCGATATCGCTTACGCCGTCTCCGGCAAAGACAGGCACACCGCCCGCGAGCGTCGAGGAGATGGCACCTGCGCCGGAGCAGGTGACGTCGTTGGACCCGGAGAGGGTCACGGTGGCCGACACGGTGATGCGTGCGTTCAGAACGAGGTTGTGCCTGGTGTGCAGTGTGAACGGTGTGCTCAGCGCACCGGCAGTGCTGACCTGGATCAGTCCCCGACCGGAGCCGAGAACGGTGTCAGCGGCTGCGATCTTTGCTCCCACATCGGCGCCGGCGAAGGCGTCGGCGTTAACGACTTTGCTGTTCGCGGTCGCAGCTTGCGCCCAAGCGGTTGTGGGACCCGGGACCGCTCTGCCGAACGTGGCCAACGCGCCCGTGGTGAGCGGCTGCGACTCACTGTTCCGAGCCGACGCTGGGCTGCAGAGAAGAAGAAGAGCAAGCAGCTTTTTCACGGGGGCACTCGATTCTGAATCTTAGATGCCGGTCAAACTCTGAACAGAATCAACGAACTTCTTCCGGAGCGACGGAGGCGACGATCTCGAGCAGAGATTGACTTACGCGCTCGATCTGCGCATCTGTGATGCCAGTGAAGAAGGGAAGGGCGATCGTACGCTCGCTTTCATGCTCCGTCACCGGCAGGGGGGAGCGAACGGGCACGCCGGCGTAGGCGGGTTGCGTGTGAATCGGCGCGAAGTAGCGTCCGCACTGGATGCCGTTCGCGCGCATCCGCTGAACGATCTCGTCGCGGTCTGCTCGGTCAAGACTTTGCGGAAGGCGGACGACGTAGACGAACCAGCTGACTCGCTTGCCCGGCAACGCGAGCGGCGGGAGAAGCAATGCGGAGTTCCTGTGCAGGATCTCGTGGTACTTTCGCGCCACGCTCGCTCTATCTTCCAGGATGGTTGGGAGCCGCCGCATCTGGGCACAGCCCAGAGCGCAGTTGATGTCGGAGAGGCGGTAGTTGTACCCGAGGATAGAGTGCTGATGCCAATCGTCAGAGTCGTACCTGCCCTGATTGCGGAGGGCTTTGATCTGGCGGGCTAAACTGGCGTCTCGGGTGACGACGACGCCACCCTCGCCTGTGGTGATCTGCTTGTTGGGGTAGAACGCGAAGACGGCAGCGTCTCCGAAAGAGCCTACAGGCTGCCCCTTGTACTCCGCCCCGATGGCTTCGCAAGCATCTTCGATGACAAGAAGATTGTGCTTTCGCGCGATCGCCAGGATGGCGTCCAGCTGAGCCGGAACGCCGAAGGTGTGCACGACCACGATGGCGCGGGTGCGAGGTGTGATTGCCTGTTCGATCTGCTGAGGATCCATGTTCAACGTTGGTGATTCCACATCGACGAAGATCGGGATAGCCCTCATGTACCGGATCGCGTTTGCAGCAGCGATAAAGGTGAACGACGGAACGAGGACCTCATCTCCCTCGCCGATGCCCATTGCGCAGAGGCACAGATGGAGGCCAGCAGTTCCGGAGCTAACTGCGAGTGCGTAGGGCACGCCGATATCCTCTGCAACGAGGCTTTCGAACTCGCCCAGCTTGGGGCCCAGGCTCAGGCGTGAGCTCCGCAGAACGGAGACGACTTCCTCGATCTCAAGGTCGGTAATGTCGGGCTGCGAAAGAGGGATGTCGATCAAGCTGTCACACCGGAGCTCTGCTTGAACAGGAGATCGTCGCGGGAGGGAAGTTGCGTCAGCACATGCAGGATCCGCTCCGACGCGTGCCCGTCTCCGTAAGGGTTGGACATATTTGTGATGCTCTGCTGAAAGGCGGTGCTTTGCGCGTCATTTACCTTCTCGAGGATTGATGTTGCGCTCGGCAGTGCGTCGAGGACGTTGGGCGGTCGCTCTCGACCCTTCTGTCTAAGGCCTACGTTGACGGTGGGCAGAGCGAAGGAGCCGGTCTCCATGATGCCGCTGCTTGAGTTGCCGATCATCATCTGCACACATTTCAGAAGACTCCAATACTGGAGCGCTGGCAGGTTGACGAAGAGCCGTCCGCTCCCACGGCGGCGCAGAAAGGACTCGGTGCGATCGATGAGAGATCGGCTGCCCGCGTCAGCATTGGGGTAGCAGAACAGGAGCTGCTGCGGCATTGCGGCGAGAGCTTCAAACAACGCGTCCGCTTCGGATGTCGTGTCGGAGAGCAGTGTGACCGGGTGGTAGGCAACCAGCACGGTGGGTGGATTGAGATCCAGGCTGAGCCGATCTTCCAGTTGTTCGCAGGTGAGAAGTTGGCTCCTGCGGAGGTGATCGAGCGATGGAGCGCCCGCACGGTGCACCCTCCAGGGCTCCTCGCCCATGCTGATGACGCGCTCGCGAGCGTTTTCGGTAGAGGTGAAATGGAGGTGACTCATCTTGGTGAGCGCGTTGCGGACCGCGTCGTCGATCGCGCCCTCGCTGAACTCGCCGCCCTCGATATGGGCGATGGGAATGCGGAGCGCGAGAGCCACCGCCGCTGGTGCGAGCATCTCGTAACGATCGGCGATCAGGAGCAGCAGATCGGGCCGCATCGCACCGAGGGTGTCGGCCAGCGACAGCACACCGACGCCGATGCTCTTCGCCATCCCGACATCCGTGTCGGAGCTGAGAAGACACTCGAGGCGCGCGGCGATGGGGAAGCCATCTGCCTCGATCTCTCGCACTGTGCTCCCGAACTCTGGCGCGAGATGCGAAGCGAGCACGATCAGCTTGAGCTCGACCGCTGGGTGCTGTGCGAGCTCTCGCAAGGGCCAGTACAGATGGCTGTAATCGGCGCGGGAGGAGGTGACGACAGCGATGGTGCGTTTCAAGGCCATCGCGCTCCGGGAAGCACTTCCGCAGCACTCCGAAGAAGATGGCTGGGGTGATACTCCGGCACCAAAGTCCGAATTGCTTTCAGGAGCTGGTTCAGATCACGCCTGCGGACGGCATCGGCAATCTCCGCGGTATTGTCGAGCAGCTCCGATTCAGAGGGGCAGAAGGGCTGGACAACGTGGAGACCATCTGCCGCCTGCGCAAGAGATTCGTTCTTCGAGGTCATGCTCTCAGCGAGCTTATCTCCTGGGCGCAGACCGGTGAAGACGATCTCAATATCGGATGACCTCGTTCGCTGTTGAGAGACCAGGAAATGCGCGAGATCGTGGATGCGATGAGGCTCGCCCATCTCTGGGAAGAGGATCGCTGAAGACACTTCCACCAAGAGTGCCGAAAGGAGATGTTGGACGGCCTCGTCCACAGTGAGGAAGTAGCGGATCGCCTCGGGATGCGCCACCGTTACCGGTCCACCTCGCGAGATCTGATCGATAAAGAGCGGCGCCACACTCCCTGTGGAGCCAAGAACATTGCCCAGGCGAAGAGCTTTGGCAACCGTGTAGCCGCGCTCAGCAAGAAAGATCAGCTCAGCGACTCTCTTCGTTGCACCCATGATGCTCGCTGGGTCGACTGCTTTGTCTGTCGAGAGCAGAATGCACTGTTCGGCGCTTGCACGAGACGCGGCTTCGAGGATCAACTGGGTCCCGAGGACGTTGGTCGACGCAGCAGTGAAGGGATTCGCCTCCATCAGAGGGACATGCTTGCAGGCGGCTGCATGAAAGACGATATCAGGCCGGTGTCGATTGAAGAGCTCTTGGATGAGAGGGGGGTCGCAAATGCTCCCCACGACCAGACGAATCTTCGGCCCGGCAGTTGCGTCAGCGAGATCACGTCCGAGTTGATAGAGACCGGCTTCGGCCAGATCGAGAAGGATGAGTTCGTCGGGACCGAACTGGGCCAGTGCCTTCGCCAGAGCCGACCCGATGAATCCGCCAGCGCCCGTGACAAGGATGCGCTTGCCCTCGACGCGAGTACGAACGGCCCCGGCGTCGAACGGTGGAGCGGCGCGACCGGTGAAGAGGTTCCAGTGGACGCGGTCGAAATCGTATGCGGCGGTCAAAGCTGGTGGCAGGCCTTCTCGGGAGCGAATCGCGCTAAGCCAATCGAGAGAGCTGTCTCCGGCATCTCTCAAAGCGCCTGACGGGACATGCGTCGGCTTCCGTCATCTTACAAACCGTTCGGAACGCTATGCAAACTGATAGGAGGTTTGCAACAGGATCCTTCCATCGCGTGAAACCGGCGCACTTATACTTGCGTTGTGTTAGCGACCAACTTCATCCTGCCCCGGTATTGCGGCGCTCGAGGGCTCTTCCACCGATCCGTCGGGGCGGGTGTGAGTGTCTCGTGAGTGTTGCTCTTCTTTCAGCGTTTCAGCAGCTCCGGATGCTTCGGCAAGGGAAGATCACCGCGCTCGAGCTGGCGGAAGAATACATCCGGCGCATCGAGCGGCTGAACCCTGCCCTGAATGCGCTGGTAGATTTCGATGCGGATCGCGTACGTGACCAGGCTCGCAACCCGCGACGGGGAGAGCTGTCAGGCTTGCCGATCACGATCAAGTCTTCCATCGCGACGGCCGGGTACCTTTGTGAGATCGGCAGCGTGCTCCATCGAGGTCAGATCCCGGAGAAGGACGCGGTGAGCGTCGCGCGGCTCAGGCAGGAAGGTGCGGTGATTCTTGGAACGACGAACTGTCCGGAGTTCCTAATGGCTTACGAGACGAACAACGACTTGCATGGCCGTACAAACAACCCGTGGGCGCTCGATCGGACTCCAGGCGGATCAAGCGGTGGCGAGGCGGCGGCGATCGCGGCAGGACTCTCTGCTGGAGGCCTCGGAAGCGACAGCGGCGGCTCCGTGCGCGAGCCAGCCCACTTCTCGGGTATCTGCTCTTTGAAACCTACATCGGGGCGGGTCTCCGCTGAGGGCCATATGCCGCCATGCGTGGGACCCTTCTCGTCCCTGGGCGCGATTGGGCCGATGGCGCGAACGATTGCCGACGTCGAACTGCTGTTTCGCATCCTGTTGAAGACGCCGGGCGCAGGTTCTGGATCGGCACCTGTACCTTACCGGCAGGTCAGCCTGGCGGAGGCGAAGCAGACCACAATCGGCTGGTTCGAGGACGACGGCATACAGCCTGTAACGGCTGAGACCGCGGCGGCGGTGCGCGATGCGGCGCAGGCCCTGGAGCGACAGGGTTTTCGCGTTCGACGGTTCAGGCCCACGTCGCTCGAGCCCGCGCGAAAGCTCTGGTACACCTTTTTCGTGCAGTGCGGGGCCATGTTCTACGCCCCCACGATCGAGGGACGGAGAGATGACCTGAGCCCGACTTTTCGCAACTTCCTCGACCTAGCCAACGCCGAGCCGCCGCTGACGCCAGAGTCGCTCCTACAGGCCTGGGCTGAGTCGGACCTTGTACGCGCAAAGCTCCTGGCTGAGATGGAGGAGTGCCCCGTTCTGCTATGCCCAGTGGCCTCCATACCTGCCTTCCATCATGGCGAGCGGGAGTGGTCGGTTGGAGGTCAGCAGGTTCGGTACATGGATGCGATGCGCTATACGCAGTGGTTCAACCTGCTGGGATCGCCCGCCGCTGTCGTTCCAGTTGGAAGGTCTGAAACGGGGCTTCCTATCGGCGTGCAGATCGCGGGCAGACCCTTCGCGGACGAACTTGTCCTAGCTGTCGCCCGAGCTCTTGAGGCGGACTTTGGGTATAAGATGCCGCCCATTCACTAGCGCTCAAAGGACGTGGGCGCGAATGAGAGTTGCACGCCGGATCCAAGCTTGAGTCCGAGTCAGGGCAGGTCAGAGATCGGCTCGGAGGCGCTTGGCTTATACCGGAACTGGTAGGGTTGGGTGCGTTCGCCAGACTCGAAGCGATCGTTCCAATCCAGCCGGTAGATGAGCGTCTGGAGGTCATCGGGGTAGTGCTCCCGAGCGGGGTAGGGATACGTGGACATCTCGTGAAAAGGAAGCTGGGCGACGGTGAAGGGAAGCGCCTCGTAGAAGTCCATATCCTTCACAAAGCCGTCGGCGTAGAAGAAGTAATCGCGCTTCCAATGAGGGGGCAGAGCGGGAAGAGCGGTGTCATTGAACTCGGCGTCGATCTCTTCGCCGCTCCCGAAGATCACATAGCGATCATTCTTCGCTTGCAGCAGAGGAGTTACATTGCCGTACCGGGTGTAGCTGCCTCGCTGCCACTGAAAGGGACCAGTTGCGCTGATGCTCTGATAGTCGTAGGTGAGGTCGCCGGGGGTCTCGCCGTCGACCTGCTTCGGGTATCCGCGGAAGGCGAGGTGAGCGGAGGCCAAAGGAAGCTCCACCTGACGTGCTTGGCTCGAGGAGTCTGCACCGTTGTCGACCAGCACCTGATCCCAATAGATCTGAAGGTTCGTCTTGATGCGGATGCGTTGTGTGTCCGGAGGGAGCTTGCCTGTGAGATCGACGACGACCGTGCGTGGAAGACCGGCGGGGAAGCCCATGTCGTCGACCACCCGCTGCCACGAGCCATCAGGGAGCTGGGCCTCGACCGATGGAGGTTGTGGCTGCAGTCCAGCTTGCCATGCCGAGTACATGGAACTCGCGCTGAAGTACTCGATGAACCCATGCAGGAAGAGCCGAAGCGGATTGCGCGGAGACCATGTACCCAGGTCCAACGTGAGCGCATGCGGCGTCGCGAATCCGGCGTAGCTGAGGTTCTGGAAGTCGCGGACATACTGGTGATCCCGCCTGGCGAGCAGTTCCCTTACATCATGGCCGTGATCGTCCCAGGCGCCTGCGGGCGCACGGGTCGCGGAGGAGGCGACAACCGTGTTTCCAGACGCAAAGGGTGGTTCGCTCAAAAAGCGCTCGTTGGGGTAGACGTCCGTTCCCTCCGGATGATCGACCGCAACGAGACGCAGACGATCGACGTAGTTGATCTCCTCCATTGGCTCGCCGAAGCGGAGGCTGAGGCGTCCGTTGCGCGAGCGAAGGCTTGATCCGTCGACCTTGATCCACTCATCGGAGTCGGCCTGGTTTTTTGAAGTCGGGGACATCCAGTGCCCGACCACCGCAGCCCCGATGACATCGGAGACGAACTCGTACTTCGATCCGTTCCAGGCGAAGAGCACGGGACAGGAGCTGCCCCTGCGATCGAGCTCGGTAAGAGCCACGGGCTTGGACGAGGCGACGTCGAGCTCATCCTGGGGAACGCCGGTCGGCCACAGCATGCGAACGACGTCGACGTGATTGGTCTGCCCCAGACCGGCGAGAATCTCTGTGGAACCCTGGCTTTCGAAGCCGGAGCTTCCGGCGACCTCAAACTTCTGCCACATGCCTTCGGAGAACACCTCAACCTTTGTCCCGAGGGCGCTTTTGTTGTCCGCGAGACCTGTGAGGGTGATATGCAAGGAGTGATTCTTGCTGCCGCCTACGTTTCGCAGAACGATGGGCGAAGCACCGAGGCGGCTCACGATCAGATCGGCGGCACCCGTACCCGTCAGGTCCGCAGCCATCAATGATCTCGCGCCATTGAGCTTGAGCGTGTTTAACCCAAGAGCCTCGCTGACGTCCTTGAAGCCATCCGGGCCGCAGTTGCGGAGAACCCGAAGCTGCACACCGTCCCCGGTCTCGACGAGAACGGCGAGATCGATCCAGCCATCGTTGTCGAAGTCGATCGGGGTAAGGCCCCATGCCCCACGAACGTCTCCGATCGGCAATGGGATACGTCGGAAGCTCTTGCCCTCGCCGTTGTGCCACAAGCTGACGCCCGGAGCGCCCGCGTGGGTCACGACCACGTCCATCCAACCGTCCTTGTCAAAGTCCGCGATGGCAACGCCGCGGGTTGGAGGCATGGCTTCGTTATAAAGAGCCACCTGCTTGAACGCGCCTTCTCTCTGATTTTCATAGACCGTCGGAGCACCGCCAGTACCCGTAACAACGAGGTCGACCGCGCGATCGTTGTTGATATCCGACAGCACAGCGGCCGCGGTGCTTCCACTTCCTGCCAGCCCGGGAGGCCGAGTCCACTCGGTGAACGTGGAGTTCCCATTGTTGCGCCAGAGAACACTCGGCCCGCCACCGGATTCGGACGCGCTCCCAGTGATCAAGAGATCGAGATCGCCATCATGATCAAAGTCCACGAAGGTGAGACCAGCCGGCCGATTCAAGGAATGGATGCCGACCGCTGCGGTCGTGTCGGCGAACCTGCCATGGCCGAGGTTATGGAAGAGAACAACTCGATCGGTCAGCGCGACAGCCAGATCGGGCAAGCCATCGTTGTCGTAATCCCCGACAGCACAGGAGACGCCCTGGCCATTGGCGACTAGCCCAGCCGGTTTGGCGGGGATCTCCGCCGTGGCACCGTTCTCGAAGCGGTACAAATGAATGGCGTTGTCGCCACCTGCCAGAGTCACCAGATCTTTGCGGCCCTTGCCTTCGACGTCCAGGATACAGGCGCCTCCTCCGACTGATGGACTGCTGCTTCCACCGGAGAGGACGCTGGTATCAACCGTTGTCGCAGCCGGCGACTGTGCCTGGACAAAACTGACGGGGATCATCGGGCCGACTGCGGATGCGGGCGAACGCATATCCTGCACGGTTGCATATCGGCCCTGCTCGCCGTACACCGCGCTCAGGGGTGTGCCGATCTTTGCCTGTGTGATCTCCTGAAACCGCTTCAGGTGCTCCCGCGATTTGTCGGCCATCCCGGCACGTTGCAAAGCGCGCGCCAGGCCAAACTGAGCCGATGCGTGGAGTGGATTCAGGGTCAGAGCACTATTGAATTCCGCGATCGCATGCTCGTAGTCTTTCAGCCCGAGGTCGATGGTGCCAAGGAAGTAGTGGCTGTCCGCATCCGCCGGATCTATCTGAACCGCGTGCTGAAAATCAGCGAGCGCCTGCTGCTGGCCTCCTCCGTCGAAGTGGGCGAGACCAAGGCTGTACCAGGCTCGCGCGTTCTTAGTATCAAGGGCTGCTGCCGCCGTCAAAGCCTCTTCCGCTTCGGGGAGGCGCCTTAGATAGAGCAGCGCGATGCCTTTGTTGAGAAGAGGAACCGGTGCGGTTGCGTCTACCTTGTGAGCCTCGTCGAACTTCTGAAGAGCCTTGTCCGTGAACTGCTGGTTCATGAAGGCGACGCCGATGTTGTTCAGACGGGCGGCTTCAAGCGGTGAAGACATCGGTTTGGCAGCTCTACTCGTCGACGCCAATGCAAACGAGAGAGAGAGGAGAAAAAAGTTTCGCAGGGTAGCGGAACGGCTCCCTCCGGAGCGTCTCTCCAGAGACTGCGCGTTAGCTCCCGCAGACACACTCCGTAAGCGTCTGGTGCCCTCACTTCGACACACGCGCTGCACGGCTTTTGTCACGGCGGTCATCTGACGATTATAGAAGGTCTGCCAGCTGGGCCTTGGTTTGGCGGAGCGGGGCTTTTGCCGGACAAACGTCAGGCTTGCAGAATGTTGACCGGTCACGGCACACACCGGCCGAAGCGCAAAGAGAGCGTAAACTAAGCACCATTCAGAGCTCTTCCAGAGGATGAACTTGGACCAATACATCGAGCGAGTGGTCGACCTGACCGAGCCTTCAGCGAACGACATTTACAACCTCAGTTCTGAAGGGGTGCGAGCGCTTCTGCTCGACGGTGGAGCCGATGACATCGGCCACATTGAGGGCTCCTTTGCCCTGGTCGCGCGGGCGGGAAAGACAGTCCGAATGGCGCGCTCACTTGATCGACCCATGCGCTACTTTCTGGCGAAACGCAAGGAGGGCCCGGTACTGATCGTGGCTGCTCGCATCGACACGATTCACGACTGGCTGAAGAGCGAAGGTTTGCAGAGCCAATTTCATCCGAATTACACCCGCATGGTTCCAGCTCACCATGTGGTCGATCTTGAGTTGATTGGCTGCCCCGATCCCGACCCGGTTTATACACGCTTCTTCACGCCCGAGATAGCGACTTTGCCGGCTGACACGGAGGAGATAGGGCGGCGATACATTGCTGTTCTCGCCGCAGAAATTTCGCAATGGCTCGACCGGGTGCCAGCAGCGGAGCCGATCGGCGTCTGCTTCTCTGGAGGCATTGATAGCGGAAGCGTCTTTCTCGTCACGTATCACTTGATGAAACAGCGCGGCATGAATCTGGGCCGGCTCAAGGCCTTGGTTCTCGACCTCGGGCGCGGTCCGGACGTGCAGCAAGCTCGCGCCTTTCTTGAGGCTGTAGGTCTCGGTCTCTTCTTAGAGCCCGTGGAGGTCGATCCGTCCGAACTCGATGCCTTTGAGACCATACGCGTGGTCGAAGATTACAAGTCACTAGATATCGAATCGGCAACCATGGCGCTCGCGCTCTGTCGGGGCATTCGCACGCGCTATCCGGATTGGAAGTACCTGATTGACGGCGATGGCGGCGACGAAAATCTGAAGGACTATCCGATCGAGGCCAATCCTGAGTTGACGATTCGGAGCGTCGTCAACAACCCTATGCTTTATCAAGAGGGCTGGGGTGTGGGAAAGATCAAGCATTCTCTGACGTATAGCGGTGGGCTTAGCCGCTCTTACGCTCGCACCTATGCGCCGGCGCGGAAGTTTGGCTTTATGGGGTTCAGTCCATTTACCAGGCCGAAGGTGATTGCTGTCGCCGAAGCAATCCCGTTTGTCGCTCTGACGAACTACAACGTGGAGCGTCTCTACGAACTCAAGGGCGAGGTTGTTTCCAAGGGAGTCAAGAAGCTCACCGGCCTCAACATGCCAGTATTTGAGAAGCGTCGATTCCAACACGGAGCTATTGCTGAGGGGGCCTTGCGGGAGGCTCTTCCGTTTAGTGAAGCCGCGTATCGGGCGCAGTTCCTGTCGCTTTACGCGTGACTATGACGGAGATCTCTCTGTACCCGGCGGAAGGCGCGGGGCGTGATCATTGGATCACGGATCAAAGGCCGAGCCGTAACCAGGTCGACGCCTATACCCCATATGCCTTCCTGGTGGAAGACGAGCGGTCGCACACGGGTGAAGTCGTGCCTGTTGCAACCGTTTTTCTTACCAATCGTGAGTGCCCCTGGCGTTGTCTGATGTGTGATCTTTGGAAGAACACGCTAATTGATTCTGTTCCTGTTGGCGCGATTCCGCAGCAGATCGCCCACGCTCTGGCTTGTCTGCCCGAAGCTCGGCAGATCAAGCTTTATAACAGCGGCAGCTTCTTCGATCCGAAGGCGATTTTGCTGGACGATTATGAGCAGATTGCCGCGGCAGTTCTTCCGTTTGAGCGAGTGATTGTGGAGAGCCATCCTTCGTTGATCGGCGATCGCTGCCTAAAGCTGCGAGACCTCCTGCGCGGCGACTTGGAAGTAGCGATGGGACTCGAGACAGTGCATCCGGAGGCTCTCGAGCGATTGAACAAAAAGCTGACGGTCGAACAGTTCGCGTCAGCGGCGAAACATCTCAGAACGAACGCTATCGACCTTCGGGTGTTCGTTCTCATACAGCCGCCGTTTATCAACGCGGGGGAGGCTCTGTTCTGGGCCGAGCGCTCTTTGGACTACGCTTTTGCATGCGACGCGACGGCGGTGACGCTGATTCCGACGCGCACAGGGAACGGTGCCTTGGACGCGCTCATGTCTTCTGGTCATTTCCAGCCGCCAGCGCTGGAGACCGTGGAGGCTGCGTTCGCCTACGGTCTCAGGCTTGGACGGGGGAGAGTATTTGTCGATCTTTGGGATATCGAGAGGGTGACTGCGTGCCCGGACTGCCGCTTTCCTCGGATAGAGAGACTGTCACGCATGAACCTTTTGCAACAGATCCCACCAAACATTCCATGCGCGAGTTGTGGGCGCACCGTATGAAGGAGGTCTATGATATCGCCGTGGTCGGCTCCGGGTTCGCAGGGTCGATCTTTGCGATGATTGCGCGAAGGCTCGGGCGATCCGTCCTTCTGCTCGAGCAGGGCAGACACCCGCGCGTCGTGATCGGCGAGTCCTCGACTCCGCTTTCGAATCTGCTTCTCGAAGACCTTGCGCTTCAGTACGACCTCCCGGCTCTGAAGCCGCTGACCAAGTGGGGCACCTGGCAGCGAAGCTATCCGGATTTGGCCTGTGGGCTGAAGCGTGGGTTCACGTTCTACCATCACGATCTTGAGCATCCCGCGCACAGGAGTTCCATGCCCGATCAGCTCCTTGTCGCAGCGAGTCCTCACGACGATATCGCGGACACGCACTGGTACCGTGCAGATCTGGATGAATTTCTGGTACGTCAGGCACAGAGCCTTGGCGTTGAATTTGTCGACGAGGTGCGTCTCGGGACGTTTGTTGACGAGGGCCGGGCGGTGCTCCTTAGCGGCTCGAAGAATGGACGAGACGTGACGTTTCGAACACGCTTTGTGGTCGATGCAACGGGACCTCGCGGTTTTCTGCATCGAACGCTCCGTTTGGCGGAGGCGCCTCTGCCGAGCTATCCAAGCACGGAGGCTCTGTACAGCCACTTCTCCCAGGTGAAGCGTCTCGACACGCTCTCCGATCATCTATCTTCAAAAGCAGCTCCCTATCCGATCGATGACGCTGCTGTACATCATGTCTTCGACGGCGGATGGATCTGGGTGTTGCAGTTCAGCAATGGCATCACAAGCGCGGGAGTGGCGGCGACGGCGGAAAGTTCGCAACGGCTTGGTCTCTCCACTGGCGAGGAGGCGTGGGGACGTCTTCTGAGTAGGATTCCGGCACTCGCCGACCAGTTTGCCGATAGGAGGCGCGAGCAGCCCTTCACCTACGTTTCGCAGCTCTCGTTTCGTAGCTCTGTGATTGCTGGAGAGCGGTGGGCCATGCTTCCGTCCGCGGCTGGATTTGTGGATCCTCTGCTTTCCACCGGATTTCCGTTAGCGCTTCTCGGAGTCAGCCGCCTCGCTGAGATTATCGAGCACAGCTGGAACACCCCGGCCCTCTCTGATCAACTTCAGGGATACGCAGTCAAGACGCAGGGTGAGCTCCTCGCGACGGCTCGGCTCATCGCAGCGCTTTACGCAAACATTAAAAATTTTCCGGTCTTTCGATCTCTCTCGCTGCTGTACTTCGCGGCAGCAAGCTTCTCCGAAACCGCGCGTAGACTCGGGAAACCGGATCTCGCAAAGTCGTTCTTGCTGCACGATGATCCCCTATTCGGGGTGAAGTGCGAGAAGCTGCTGGCTCGAGTCAACAAGGGCGTGCGCATAGAGGACAGCAGGTCGATTGCGCGTGCGGTTCGCGAACTGATTGAGCCAATCGATGTCGCCGGGTTGTGCAGAGAGCCGCGTGACTTTTGTTACCCGGTACTTGCAGAAGATCTCATCGGCAACGCCTGGAAGCTGGGGGCTACCCGGCAGGACGCGGTTGAATTGCTTGAGCGTGCTGGATTCGCTGCAGGCGTCCGCTGCGACTGAGAGTGCCATGGGTCGCGATTTACCGGAGGGCAGGGCCTGGGGTCGCACCGGGTTTCGATGGTGAGAACACGACAGGCTCCGCGGTCAGTATGCCTTTGCCCTCCCCTAGAGTGAGGAACTGATTCGGCTTCACTCCGGTGACCGTCTCCTTCCGTCCGCTTGGCCACACTACATCCACACTAACGGGTTTGCCTTCCTGAGGTTTGCCCAGCCCAAAGGTTAACGGCAGTTCGCTTTGGGAGAGGTAGCTCGATCCGGACTTCACCATCTGCGCGAGATGCATGCCGTTCGGCAAGCGCACCGTGATCTTCGCACCGATCGCGTCGCGATTGGATCGCGTGCCGACAGCTTTGATCCGCAGCATGTCGTTGGCGTTGCCGTTGTCATTTCGCAACAGTTTCGCGGGTCCGTTTGAAGTCGTAACAAGCAGGTCCAGGTCACCGTCCCGATCGAAATCCAGGTAAGCGGCACCGCGACCGACGACGGGCTGACGCAATGCAGGTCCGACCCTCTCGGACACATTTTCGAATTTGCCGTTCCCCCGGTTTCGGAACAGCAAGGCTGGCTCTGCATATCTAACCGTCGGCTGCATTACGCTGACATCATCGGCAACGTGCCCGTTCACGGCGAAGATGTCCGGCAGGCCATCGAGATCGTAGTCAAGGAAGAGAGTGCTGAAAGTTAACGATGTCGCCGAAGCAGGTCCCACTCCAGAGGCCATCGCTCTATCAGTGAACAGTCCGGAGCCATCGTTGTGGTAGAGCGCGATACTCTCGTTGGTGAAGTTCCCGATCACGAGGCCAGGCCGCCCGGATCCGTCGAAGTCGATCGCGTCCGCGCCCATGCCAGCCCGGGCTTTGCCGGCTTCGCTGAAGGCCACTCCCGCAGCAAATGCACTTTCGGTAAACGTGCCGTCGTGATTATTTCGGTAGAGCTTGTTCGGCTGCGTATCGTTCGCGACGAAAAGGTCGAGCCAACCATCCCCGTCGAAGTCAAGGAGAACGATGCCCAGCGACTTGCTCGTGGGGTCGAAGAGGCCGGCCTTTTTGGTTACGTCCTCGAAGCGTCCGTTCCCGAGGTTGTGAAAGAGCGCGGAGCTTTGGCCCTTGTAGGCTTCGGGAGTGCAATACGACTTGTTCTTTCCATCGAGCGAGCAGGTCTGGTCTGTGCTGACGGACCAATCGACGTAATGGGTTACGAAGAGGTCGAGCTTACCGTCGTTGTCGTAGTCGAACCACGCCGCGCCCGTTGCAAAGCCCGAGCTACCGACACCAGCCTTGGCGGTGACATCGGCGAACTTACCTGTGCCGAGATTTCGGAACAGGTGATCCCCATTCAGGGCAGTGATGTAGAGGTCGTCGAAGCCATCGTTGTCGAAGTCTCCGACTGCGCATCCCAGACCATACACTTCGACGCCGAGGCCAGAGGATCGGGTGACATCGGTGAAGGTGCCGTCATGGTTGTTGTGGTAGAGCGCAGCCGTGGAGCGCTCAGTCTTGTGCTCCGGCCAGTCCATGGAGTTAACGAAGAGGATGTCCTGCCAGCCGTCGTTGTCGTAGTCGATGACGCAAACGCCGCTGCCCATCGTCTCGGGCAGATACTTCTTTCCGAAAGCCCCACTGTGGTGCCGGAAGTGAATGCCTGACGCGAGGGTGAGATCCGTAAAGCGCACAAGTCCGGAGGGTCGTGCAGGAGCCGCCTCGATGCTCGCCTGGGATACCTGAGATGGTGGTGTGGCCAAACTCTTCTGCGGCTCGGACACTGTTGCTGAGGGAGCCTCAATCCGGGGAGGGGGTTGTTTCTGCTTACAGCCGGTAAGAAGAAGGAAAGTGACCAGCGAGACAGGGAGAAAGGCTAAGTGACGAAACGACATGGATGTAAGCTTCCTTGTTGGCGGCACTTGCCAGTGCCTAAACGGGTGCCGTGTTAGCTGTGAGCGTCGCGCTGGTGTCTGTGCCGACTGACGTCGGTCGCCGCGAGTTCCACCATGTCTCGATAAGAACCGCGACGGGACCTACCAGAAACAGAGCGTAGAGCGGGGCATAGATGCTCTGGTGAAGCCGGAGCACCATCTCTACCGCGGCGACCGTGAAGGCGACCAGATTCTGGCCCAGCTTTGATCGGACGGTAGTCTTCGGGTCCGTGATCATGAAGAAGATGAACAGCTGGTACTCGGGTCCCGTGACGGGCGCGATCTCAGACTGCCATGGCTGCCCGGTCATCCACGCTCGTAGGAAAGCGAAGATCAGGAAGGACACAACGTACACCGCGCAGATGTGGAAGCGGCGAAGGCGCCAGACGATGGCTGAGCCGAGTGCCCAAATTACCAGCATCGCCCATAGATTGTTGCCCCACTGGATACTCAGGGTTGTCACCGACTCCGCCGCGAGGAAGAGCATGACGCAGATACCAAAGTTGGACGGGTTCCAGATGTGGCGATTCTTCAGCCGAAGGACGTACTTTGAGGTAATCGCAATGGCACTGCATAGTGCGTACGGCCAGAAGGCCGGGGACCGAAGCAGGATGCCAACGCTGATGCCGCTGATGTACGCGCTGGCCAGGTGAGGCCACTTGCGGGTAAATATCCGGCCGAGAATGAGCTCGCTGAGAATGCTAACGGCTATGGCAAGAAGTGTCTTCTTATAACTTTCAAGTATGCCGAAGGAGATGTTTCCTATCAGAAGAATCGCGGTGATGAAGATGGGTGGAACGAAGCGATTCTCAAGGGTGAGGTGCCGGCGCCAGTTAACTCTCGGAGCGGCTTCGGACGCCGTTATCAGGCTGACCGTCGGCTGACTCATGCGGGCTCCTTCACGTGATAGAGCTGTCCAGGAACGAGGCTGTTCAGCGTTTGAATTTTACCAGAGGGCCAACGGATCGTGACCTCTTCAAGACGCGGGCTCTTGCCCAAGCCAAAGTGCAGCCGACGATCGTTCTGGGCCGCAAATCCGCTGCCGCCGGAGACCTGCTGGATCTGCTGCTGGCTGTTCCAGCGCAGGGTGACCTGGGCTCCGATTGCACTCCGATTACTCGCCGTTCCTTCCAGTTCGAACTCGATCCACTGGTTCTGCGGGTCGACCGTATTCTTGTAGAGAAGCAGCGGGCCTCGCTGGTTTGCAACCACAACGTCAAGCGACCCGCGATTCCAGAGATCCACGAGCGCCACGGCGCGTCCGTCGTATACATCGGTTACACCCACCGCCTGAGCTACGTCAACGAACTTGCCCGCGCCATCGTTCGACCACACTCTTTTCTGCTGATATCCGGAGAGGCTCCGACCATCCATTGCGGGCCAGTCCTTTGCGTCTCCGATGATCGCGGCATTGCCGCCTGCTACCTTGGCGAAGTCGTACCAGTAGTTCCGCTTTCTATCGAGCGAGACGTAGCCGTTGGTGAGATAGAGGTCGAGCGTGCCGTCGTTGTTCAAGTCCCCGAACTGCGCACCGAAGCTCCATCCGCCAAGCTCCACACCCATGTCACGGGCCAGGTTCTCGTACTGGATCTCCGCCCCATAGCTGCCCTCCTTGGGAACCCAGAGGTTGTTTCCTTGAATAAGAACACCATCTTCGGAGATATTGGAGACGTAGACCGCGTATCTTCCCTGGTTGAAGATGTCGCCGAAAGCGACGTTCATGCCGCTTTTGGGCGCGAAGCCCACGCCGGTTTTTTCTCCCCTCTCATGGAAGCGCTTGCCGTCGTTGAGGTACAGCTCCGGCACACCGTAGTCGTTTGCGACGAAGAGGTCCGGGTGGCCGGTGCCGCGCAGGTCAGCTGCCGCCGAGGCAAGAGCCCAGCGCCGGCTGTCGATGCCGACCGTGGCACTAACCTCCTCGAAACGGCCATTGCCGAGGTTGTGAAACAGATACTTGCGCCCGCCGTTCTTTGCGTACTCGAAGCTCTCCGGCATGATCCTGGTCGTCTTCAAATGCCAGAGGTCGATGTCTTCGGAGTAGTAGCCCCCGATGAAAAGGTCTAGCAGGCCGTCTCCGTCGTAGTCGAACCATACGGCGGTGTTTGCATTGATCCACGGTGGCAGGCCAGCCTGTTCGCTGACGCGTGTGAAGCCGTGACCATGATCGTTGTGGAAGAGCTCCGGCCGTCCCCACTTGATCAGCAGCAGGTCCTCGAAGCCGTCGTTGTCATAGTCTCCCCAGACCGCCGCCATGGAGACGCCGGTGCCGGGCTGATTTACATCGGCGATGCCCATCTCACCCGCAACGTCCTTGAAGGTTCCGTCGTGCTGGTTACGGAAGAGCGCGTTCCTGCTCCCAAAGGCGCTGTTGGTCACGTAGATGTCAGGCCAGCCGTCTCGATCGAAGTCGACGATGGAGACGGAGGCGCCCATCGAAGCAATCTGGGGCATGATCAGGGCGAGCTTGGGATCGAGATCCGGCGCCTGATGGATGAAGTGAATACCCGAGGCCTGTGCGACCTCCTCCAGGTGAAATCCATGGCGAGCGACCGAGGTGTTTGCGTCGAGCGCCGTTTTGATTGACGCATGCTTCGACGACACCCTCCTGATAATAATCGGGGTGACAAGAAGTCCGAGGAAGATGATCCCCAACACGACGCGCGCTGTTTTTGCCTGCTTCATCGACCCGCCATGCTCCTCAGCGCGTTAACGAAGTGCTCCGGCGTAACGTAACGCGTTTGGTACGTCTGCCAGTCTCCCTTGTGATGTCCGTAGACCCAATCGTCCTCAAGCTTGCCGGGCGCGGAATCGTAGGTTTTACGTGCATGGTAAGGATAGGGCAGCACGGTCGCGGAGTAGGTCGAGTTATAGTCGCCATCCTTGATCCATCCATCCCCGGCGATTACGAAGTCGCGCACCCATCCAGCAGCGGGCGGAGGCGGAGCAGGGAACTGCAACGAAAGCTCGTCACCGGCGTTCATGATGACGTAGCGATCGTCCGTCGCTTTGAGTAGCTCCCGAACATCTCCGAACCGCGTGTAATACCCGGCCAGGTCCCTCCAACGCTGTGCTGTTCCGGAGAGGTGATCGTAATCCGGGATCTCCGGGGAGGAGGCGTTTGCCTGATTGATGGTGGAGAAGCCACGGTAGTGTAGATCAGCAATCTTGGGATCGAGGTGTGTCACAGCCAGCCTGGTCGCTGGCAGCCCTTCGGCCCACTCTATCGAGTCCCAATAGATTTCGAGATTGGTGCGAAGTCGCAGGCGACGGGGAGTGCCGGGTAGGAACACGCCCGTAAGGTCGATGAGGCAGATCTTCTTGCGTCCTGCGGGGAATCCGAGGTTTGGACGAGCGACCTTCCAGCCGCCGCGTCCATCTGGAACTTCGAGGCTCAACCAACGGGGCGCATCGTGCTTCCCCTGACTCATCGCGATGTTGATCGAGGAGTCAGACGGATGCAGCCACCCCTTAGCGATCAGCCAGAGAGGTCCAGATCTTGGCGCCCTTTTACCAAGATCGATCTCGACGAAGTGATCGCGAGTGACGCCCTGGTACTGTCCGCGACCGAAGGTGTCCAGGTATTTACCGTCCAGTGCAGCTAGGGTGCCCGTGACATCCTCCCCGTTATCATCCACGGCCTGGGCAATCGGTTGCGGCGTACGGACCGCGGTTAGAGCAAGCTTCACTGGAGGAACATCGAACCGCTCGTCCGTGAACACCTCCGTGCCGACCGGATGATCGACTGTCATCAAGGAGAGATGGTCGTAGAAGTACGACTCCCAGAGCTCTCCCGTGACCCGGAGGTCATAGGAGCCATGAT
>JAABUZ0100001699.1_pt1 | contig 40418 bp, 44 predicted proteins | sample 5562091 | NCBI WGS metagenome assembly JAABUZ01 (sample SAMN12813069, study PRJNA571459) | rock metagenome | isolation source: Antarctica rocks | place: Antarctica: Victoria Land, Linnaeus Terrace sud | collected 2015-12-21
AAAGGCCGGAAGGGTCCCAGCAGCCCAGCAAGCACAGTACAGGGGATTCAAGGCCTAGATGATCTGGGTCCCCAATCGCGCACTCGCAAACCGGCGGCCCAACCAAGCTCGCAGGAGCCGATCGGACCCCTCCGTGACGTGCCCCTTCCTACAGGGCGACCCGTTCGCCTAGGTGCGAACATGCCCACCGACCGTGCCCGACGAGCGCTTCGTGCCCGGGCCTAGCCCGGCGCCGCGGACCCGTTCCTGGCGCTGGTCAACCTCGACGTCAACCCGTACGCGCTGGCGGGCCCTGACCGCCGATCGACTTCTGCGCCATCTCCGCACGTGCCCATCCTACTCGCGAGCTCGCGAGCCGGGGAGCTGCTCGGTGGTGGGGTGCCGTTCCGAGGCCGGGAGCTGTCCTGAGGCCGGAACCGGTGGGATACCGGCATCGGCGTTCGCCGCGCCGGCAGCGGCCAACGCCGAGCGCGCGGCAGCCAGAGACTCGTCGAGCCGGTCCTGTTCGGAGCCGTCCACCGTCGAATCCCGGCGCTTCTGCGCGGCACCCAGAAGCGGCTGCAGGACATCGATCGGCAAAGGGAAGACGATCGTCGAGCTCTGGTTGCCCGAGACCTCGATCAGCGTCTGGAGGTAGCGAAGCTGGATCGTGACGGGATTGCGGCTGATCACGTCGGCCGCGTCGTTCAGACGTGCCGCCGCCTGAAACTCGCCCTCCGCGTTGATGATCTTCGCGCGGCGCTCGCGCTCGGCCTCGGCCTGGCGCGCCATCGCGTGCTGCATGCGCTCCGGGATCTCGACGTCCTTGATCTCGACAGTGGTCACCTTGACGCCCCACGGCTCGGTCTGATCGTCGATGATCTGCTGGAGGTGCTCGTTGAGGCGCTCGCGCTCGGAGAGCAGCGTATCGAGCTCGGCCTTGCCAAGCACCGATCGCAGCGTCGTCTGCGCGATCTGCGAGGTCGCCGAGAGGACGTTCTCGATCTCGACCACCGACTTGGTGGAGTCGATGATCCTGTAGTAGGCGACAGCCGTAACTCGGGCCGGGACGTTGTCACGGGTGATGACCTCCTGTGCCGGGATCTTCAGCGTCACGGTCCGGAGGCTGACCCGGACCATTCGGTCGATCGCCGGGAGCAGGAAGATCGGTCCTGGGCCGCGCTGGCTGGTGACCCGGCCAAGACGGAAGACGACGCCCCGCTCGTACTCGCGCAGCACCCGCACCGACATGCCGCCCAGCACCACCGCAACGACGAGGATGGCGACGATGATCACCGCCAACACGGCGATCACGCCAATCCTCCCAGCGAGCGCATGGCCTCAGCCGCGGGGACCAGGCAATCACCCGAGTCCTGCGAGCAAGCCCATGGCCTCAGCCGTATGGTCATCAGACGATCAGCTCCCATTCCTCGGCGCGGCGCACCGACAGCGTGAGTCCGGTGATGCGCTCGACGACGATTTGGTCGCCCTCGTGCAGTGAATCGTTTCGGTCGGGGTCGCGGTCGGGGTCGCGGTCGATGTCGGGGTCGCGGTCGTGGTCGCGGTTGGTGGCGGGGGAGGAGTACGCGTAGAGCTCGGCGGGCTGCTGGCGAGCGCGCCACAGCGCCCCTTCCACGAACACCTGGCCGGCGGCTCCGCTCCACCCGCGAACCACGCCGATTCGCCCGCACAAGGCCTCACCGCCGGCCAGGACGCGCCGGTGGCGCGTGCTCGCCGCCACACGCATAGCGAGCATCGTCCATCCGACCGCCACCACACCCAGGATGGTGCCCACCGGCACCGCGAGCGCAGCGCCGCCCCCCAGTGCGGCGATCGCCACGATCCCACCGATCATCAGCGCAACCCCGCCGGCCGCACCGAGCGCCCCGCTGGGAAGATGGGCCTCGGCGACCACGAGCACTGCACCCAGTACCAGCAACATAATGCCGAGCGCGGTCATCTCAATAATCCCTGTCACCATGATACGCCCGGTGAGCAGTTGGTCTGGCGGCGCTTGTAAGGCCGGTGCGCCACGCGGCCGATGGCGCGCGTTCTGCTCGAGTCCCGCGGAGACCGATAGATGGGATCCGCTCACGCGAAATGCACCTCACCGGCCTCGAGCAACAGCCGGTGCCCGCCACTGAGCACCACCAGCCGCCCTGCGCGGTCCACCCCATCCGCGACGCCTTGCCCGCCGAGCCATCGGATCCGCTCGCCGAGCAGCGCGTCACGCCGCCGGACCTGATCGAGCACGGAGTCGACATCCGCCACGGTCCAGCGTTCGAGGTGGTGCAGCAGTCGCTCCAGGATCGGTTCGACCGCCTCCGCGCCCAAGCCGAGCGAGCCGGCCCGGGCGCGGGTCTCGGGCGGCAGGTCCTCCACCCTCAGGGCCACGTTCAAACCGATACCCAGGACAGCCCATCGCTCCTGCGGGCGTCCCTCCACGAGGATTCCCGCCACCTTGCGACCGTCCACCAGGACATCGTTGGGCCACTTCAGCCGCGCTCGGGGGCTGACGACCTCGGCGACCGCGATTCCGGCCGCCAGTGAGAGTAGGCGCGACGGGTCACGGATCACGAGCGAGCAGAGCAGCGCCTGGCCGGGTGGCGTGCTCCACGTCCGTCCCTGGCGCCCCCGTCCCGCCGACTGCTCGGACGCAGTGACAAGCGTCCCGTGCGGCGCGCCCCGGACGGCCATCTCACGCGCGCGATGGTTGGTGGAGTCCGTGCGGCGCAGGTGCAGCCTCGGGAGGCCGAGGCTATGCGTAGCGCTCACTTCAGGCTCGCCCGATCAATGCCAGATCCGGGCGATCACGCCATGACGCACGCCGGCGAAGTCCTCCTCGGGGTCGTAGTCCGAGTGCAACGTGAGGATTGGGGATGGTCATCAGGGCAGCGTATGGGGCTTCCCTCCGGGTGCTGGAGGATTGCCCATCGCTTGTGGCGGGTATCACAAAGATCACACACCAACGATGAGGGAGGGATCGATGTCATACCGAATCGAGGACGGGGAAGCGGTGCACGACGGCCTTTGCCGCTGCGCCCGGGAGCAGGTGGACGGCGCTAGCAGGATGTTGAGCGAGGAGATAGAGCGCGACTCCTTCAACACGGTTCACGCCGCGCGGAAGTCTCTGAAGAAGGAGCGGTCGTTGCTACGGCTCGGACGCTCGACGCTTGGGACCGAGCAGCGCCGGGCCGAGAATGGCGTATTTCGTGAAGTGGGCCGGAGGCTCGGAGGCGTCCGCGATGCCGACGTCGTGCTCCAAGCGCTCGACGACCTTGCCGAGCGCTTCGCTGGTCAGGTCCCGAAGAGCACTTTCGAGGCGCTGCGTGAGTGCCTTGACATACAGCGAGAAGCTGCCAGGCGGCGCTTGGTGGAGTCCGCCTGCACCAACGACGCTCTCGACAGCCTGAAGTCTGCGCGGCTGCGCATCGACGACTGGCAGCTGCTCAACAATGAGTGGGCGGCGGTCAGCGACGGACTGCTGCGCAGCTACCGGCGCGGCCACAGGGCATCCAAGCGAGCGCGATCCCGACCCACATCCGAGAACCTCCACGAGTGGCGCAAGCGTGCCAAGGACCTCTGGTATCACCTGCGCCTGCTGCAACGGGCCTCACCGCAGGCCTTGCGTGGTCACGCAAAGGAGGCCCATCGTCTGTCTGACCTGCTCGGCGACGATCACGACCTCTCAGTCCTCCGAGAAGCCTTGATTGGTATGGCCAGGGAGGTTGCGGTAGATGTCGATCCGGTCTTCGGCCTCATCGACCACCGCCGGGGTCAGCTTCAGGCAAGCGCGTTCTTCCTTGGCGACCGCGTGTACGCCGAGAGCCCGAAAGCATTTCTGCGTCGGATCCACCGCTACTGGAGGGCCTGGCGCCGCGAAACGCAAGCCGCCGACTCACGCCAGCCGGCGGAGCTGGCCAACGCCGCCAATCCACTGGCCAGCTCCTCCTGAGACAGGATCGAAGTGTGCGGACCCGCAGGGTCCGCATGCCGGGGTCTGTCACCCGGGCGCTATGGTCTGCGCCATGGATCCGCGTCTGTCGCTGATCGAGTTCCCGGCGGATGACCCCGAGCGAGCGCAGCGCTTCTGGTCAGGGCTCCTCGGTGCCGCGTTGGAGCGCCGTTCAGGGGGCGAAGGTGAGGGCTGGCAAACGCACCAACCAGCCCCGGTCGTCGGGGTTCACGCCCGTGGTGCCGGCCCGGGAGACTCGTTTTCGCTGCCGTACTTCGCGGTCGGAGACCTTGAGATGGCGGTGAAGCGGGTCAAGGCCCTCGGCGGGAGCGTCATCCATCCTGGAGGCGCTTCTGCGATCTGCAAGGACTCCGAGGGCACGCCGTTCGCGTTGACGCTCAGCGTCTTGACCGCGGACGGTGGGGCTGGCGGGCGCGTCGAAGGAGAAGCGATCTCTTGAGTACGTGCGCGTCCTGCCGGGCCGATGTCCCAGCCGGGGCGTCCTTCTGCCCATCCTGCGGTGCTCAGCACGGTCAGGGCGCCTCCACGACCGACTTGAAGGCCTTGCTCGACCGGGTGCCCATCGCCAACCGCGTGGTCGGTGTCGTGACGCTCTTGGTGTTCATCTTGATGTTCCTGCCGTGGTATAGCGCGACCGTTTACGGCATCTCGGTATCCATCGATGGATACCATCGCTGGGGCTGGGTCACCTTCGTTGGGATGCTTATTGCGGGCACCGCCGCTGTGGCGACGCTGGGAGTCAATGCGCCCTCCCGAGCGATGCGCGGCCGCCTACCGCTACAGCTCGCGATGGTTGGCGGGCTAGTGGAGGTCCTCGGCGCGGTCGCCTTCTTGATCGATGTATCGTCGAGCGCGAACGACATCGGGAGTCCCTCGGTCGGACTCTTCCTTGCCTTGATCGCCGGGCTGGGCACCGCTGGCGTCGCCTATCGCGCGTCAGCGCTTCGCAAATAGCCTCACATCGGCCAGCAGCGCCTCCACGACCCCCTCGATGTCGTGCCGGCCGGCCTCGACGTCGGGCTCGAGCCCCCGCTCGCGCAGCGTCGCGCTCGTCACAGGGCCGATGCTCACCAGCCGCGTGCCGGGGCGCAGCCGGCCACCGGCGGCGTCAAACCAGAACCGTACAGTCGATGACGAAGTGAAGGTCAAGTAGTCCGCGGCGCCGATCGCGACAAGCTCCGATTCGCCCAGTGGTTGGGCGACGGTTTCGTACAGCGCCACGATGTCGACCTGCGCACCGCGAGCGCGCAGCGCGTCCGGCAGCACGTCCCGCGCTTGTGCGGCGCGCGCGATCAGCGCCCGCTTGATCGGCAGGCCGGCGAGTACCTCCACCAGGCTCTCGGCCACGAAGCGCTCGGGCATTATGTCCGCGCGGATGCCGTGCTCGCTCAGCGCGGACGCGGTTCCGGGCCCGATCGCGGCGACGCGGGCGCCGGCCAGCGCTCGTGCGTCGAGCCCGGCGACCGCCAGGCGCTCGAGCAAGAGGTGCACCCCGTTGGGGCTCGTGAGGCAAACGAGGTCATAGCGCTTCACGTCGGGAGCAGGCCCGTCGAGCGCGAGGATCTCGATCGCGGGTGCTTCCAGCACCTCGGCTCCCAAGCTCGCCAGCCGCGCGACCAGGTCACTCGCCTGCGCCCGGGCGCGGGTCACAGCGACGCTCAGACCCGCCAGCGGCCGGCGCTCGAACCAGCCCAACTGCTCACGAAGGCCCACGACGGCGCCGAAGATCGTGATCGCTGGGGCGCGGATACCCGCCGCGGCCACCAGCGAGGCGATCGTCGCGAGCGTCCCGGTGACGACGCGCTGATCGGGGAACGTGCCGCGTTCGATCACCGCCGCAGGCTCAGACCCGGTGCGTCCAGCGTCCTGCAGGCGCTGAGCGACGATGCCCAGCCGGCGCAGGCCCATGTATAGGACCAGCGTGCCCGGGAAGGCCGCCAGCGCCGCCCAGTCCAGCGCGGACTCGGGCTTGGCCGGATCCTCGTGCCCGGTCACGAACGCCACCGCGCTGGCGAGGTCGCGATCGGTGACCGGGATGCCCGCGTAGGCTGGCGCCGCGACGCCCGCCGTCACACCAGGCACAATTTCGAACGGGATCCCCGCGGCGCGCAGCGCCAGCCCTTCCTCACCGCCGCGCCCGAACACGAACGAATCGCCTCCCTTCAAGCGAACCACTGCGCGACCGGCCGCGCCGTGCTCCAGCAGCAGCCGCACGATCTCCGGCTGGGGCATCGACGGCCCGCCGCCCTCCTTGCCGGCGTAGATCAGCTCGGCTCCGGGGGGGGCGCCCTGTAGCGCCGAGTCAGGGATCAGCCTGTCGTAGACGATGACCTCGGCGGCGGCGATCAGCTCCAGCGCCCGCGCGGTCAGCAGCCCGGGGTCCCCGGGACCCGCACCCACGAGGTAGACGGTCACGCCGCGGGCTCCCGCTCAGCCCCCGCGCCCCGCACCACCGGTCCGCACCCCGCCCCAGGTCCGGCACCTCGCACCGCCGGTCCGCACCCCGCCTGCGGTCCGGCGGCCCACGCCGTCAGCCCGCGCTCCGGATCAGATCGGGCGGGCCACGCCGCCGCCTCGCGCAGCAGCTCGGCGGCCCCGGCGGCGAGCATTCGCTGCGCTACCGCGAGCCCAATTCCCTCCGGATCGCCGCACACGCGGTCAACCAGCCAGGCCGAGCCGTCGGGCAGCCCAACCCAACCGGTCAGCTCGAGCATTCCGGTCTTCAGCCTGCGGGCGTGCGCGCCGACCGGTGTCTCGCAGGAGGCATCCAGCGCGCGCGTCAGATCGCGCTCGGCGCTCACGCAGACGGTAGCCTCGGGGTCCGACAGCGCTGCCAGGGCACCGGCGCCGAGCGCTCCGGGGCGGGCCTCCAGCGCCAGCGCGCCTTGACCGGCGGCCGGGACCAGCTCATCCAGCACGCCACCGGCCTCGGCGCCGCGCCCGAGGCGCTGCAGCCCGGCAGCGGCGAGCACGAGCGCGTCGCACTCCCGATCGGCGAGCTTTCGCAACCGTGTATCGACGTTGCCGCGCACCTCCACCACCTCGAGGTCGTCCCGCGCCGCGCGGATCTGGGCGCCACGGCGGAGGCTGCTCGTCCCAACGCGCGCGCCCGCCGCGAGAGCCTTCAGCGACGGCGCTCCGCAGATGACGTCGCGCGGATCGGCACGCACCGGAATCGCCACCAGCTCCAGTCCTCGCGCCAGCTCCGCCGGCACGTCCTTGGCCGAGTGCACCGCGAGGTCGATCTGGCCCGCGAGCAGCGCCTGTTCGAGCTCGGAGACCCAGCGCGACTTGTCCGCAACTGCCCTCCCGCGGTCACCCGAGGTGGCGATCGTCACGATTTCAGCCTCGGCGCCCAGCCGCCGCGCCACCCACGACGCCTGCGCGAGCGCCAGCGCGCTCCCCCGCGTCCCGATCCGCATCAGCGAGCGCGCGTCCCGGTCCCCATCAAGGACGTCGCTGGAGCTCGCGCACCTCGGCCAGGGCGCCCTCGGCCAGACCCGCCGCGCCCGCGCGCCTCTCGAGCCCCGCCTCGAGATCGAGCTCGGCATCCTCATCCGCCAGCCCGAAGAGCTCACGCACGATCGCCATCCGCGCGTGCACGCGCTCATCGCGGAGCTCCTTCATCCGCACAGTCGGGTCGTGGAGCAGGCGGCTGAGCACGGCTCGCGCCACCGCGTCCACGCGCACGAGGTCACGCGGGGAAGCCGACTCCCATCTGCCCGCGTTCTCCTGCAGCACCTGCTCGGCGATCTCGGTCGCCCGGGCACGCAGGGCGGCGATCGTCGGCAGCACCTCGAGCGAGCCGAGCCAGGCCGCGAAGCGCTGAATCTCCTCTTCGACGATGCCCTCCGCCTTGCGCGCTTCGGTCTGACGCACCTTGCGGTTGCGGGCGATCACTCCTTGGAGGTCGTCGATGTCGTAGAGCGACACGCCGGCGATCTGCGCACACGAGGCGTCGATGTCGCGCGGAACCGCGAGGTCGATCAACAGCATCGGGCGATCCGCGCGGGCTGCCATCACCTCCGCCAGCTCGGGCGCCTCGAGCAACAGGTGGGGCGAGGAGGTCGCCGCAACCACGATGTCCGCGCGCGCGAGCGCTCGTGGGAGCTCGTCGAAGCTGACGCTCCAGCCGCCGTAGCGCTTGGCCAGGCCGAGGGCGCGGTCCCGCCTGCGGTTGGCCACGAACACGGTTCGGCCGCCGCTGTGCGCGAGCGAGCGCGCGGTCAGCTCGCTCGTCTCTCCGGTCCCAACGATTACGACTTCACGGTCGTCGAGGTCTCCGAGCAGCTCGCGGGCGAGCGAGACCGCAACCGCGGGCAGGCTCAGGTGGCGCTCGCCGATGGCCGTCTCGCTGCGCACGCGCTTGCCGGTGGCAAGCGCGGCCTTGAAGAGGTGGTTGGTGAGCGGTCCGACCATCTCGTTCTGGAGCGCGAGCTCATAGGTCCGCTTGACCTGACCCTGGATCTCGGCCTCGCCGACCACCATCGACTCGAGCCCCGCAGTCACGCGATAGAGGTGGCGCGCTGCCTCGCAGTTGCGGTGCGAGTAGATCGCCCCCGCGAGCGATGTGGGGCGGATCCCCGCCAGGCTCGAGAGCATCGCCAGTGCGCTGCTCTCGGCCTCCACCGGATCGCCTACGACTAGGTACAGCTCGGTCCGGTTGCAGGTCGAGATCGCCACCGCCTCGTGGATGTCCGAAGCTCCTCGGAGATCACGCAGGAGGCCGGCGGCCCGAGCCTCCGGCAGCGCGAGGCGCTCGCGCACCTCGACCGGAGCGGTCTTGTGCGAGATCCCGATCGCGAGCAGCTCGCTCAAAGTGAGCCCTCCGCGGGGTGCCGGCCACGGCCGCCGGAGGAGGTGCTCCCAACCGGCCCACCCGGTCGACCAGCGGTTTCGCCGATCAGGCTGGCCTGCGGGCCTGCCTGCTCGAGATCATGGTCGGGCTCGGACTGGCGATACTCCTGGACGTCTCGCCGAAGCTCGGTGAGCTCACGCTCGGTTCGGCTCAGCCGGCTCGCCATGATCGACACGTACACCAGCAGGAGCGCCATGAACACAACATAGGCGCCGGCGACGTACTTGCCCGCGCTGTGCAGGGGAAGCGCCGGTGCGACGGCGATGATCCCGATCACGACGGTGCCGCGCTTCGCCCGATCGGCCTGGCGGTGTCCTCGCCGAGCAGCGTCCGGCGCAGCGCGCGCACCTGCATGCGCGCGTTCTTGGCCGCCATCTCATACTTCCACAGGGTCGCGAACAGCAACGCGACACCGATCAGCGAGACCAGGAACGTGAGGCCCATCGACGGCGGCAGCTTGCCCCCGCCGAGATTGAGCACGCGCGGGTGGACGTACTGCGCAGCGAGCCGCACCGCGATGAAGTTCATCGGCACGAACGCGCCCGCGACGATCGCGAACACGCTGGCGTAACGAGCCTGGCGCTCGGGATCCTCGATCGAGAACCGCAGCGGCTGGTAGGTCGCGAACATCAGGATCACGATCAGGTAGGAGACGAGCGTGGGCTCGTTCCACACCCACCAGTGCCCCCACGACGCCTTGGCCCAGATCGAGCCGGTGAGCAGGCCGCCGACCGAGAAGATCAGCGACATGTGGATCGCCACGTAAGAGCGCATGTCCCAGCGCCGATCCCCGGTCCGCAGATGGCCGACCGCGAGCAGGCCTCCCAGCACGAAGCCGCACAGCGACACGATCGCCAGGGGAACGTGGATGTAGAAGATCTTCTGGACGAAGCCCTGGTCGGTGTCCAGCGGCGCGTAGAAGAAGGCCAGCGCGAGCGCGAGGCTGATCGCCGCGAAGGTGGCGAAAGAGAGGGTGCGCAGGCCGCGCCCGTATGTGGTCATGGTCAGTCCTCCAGCAGGAAGTCGAACACCGCGTAGGCGAGCAGTGCGAACACCAAATCATAAAGCGCCAGGACCGCGAGCCACTTCGCTGGCGGCGAGCCCGATCCGTGGGCGACGAGTAGGGGACCTGCGCCACGGGCGGTGGCGATCAGCGCCGGGATCAGCAGCGGCAGCGAGATGATCGGCCCGATCAGGTCCCGCGCGCGGGTTTGGACGGCGATCGCCGAGACCAGCGTGCCGATCACCGCGAACGCGAGGTCGGCGAGGGCGAGGACCGCGATCAGGCCGAGCAGCGGGGGCCCGAGCGATGGCCCCAGCAGCAGCAGCCCGAAGGCCGGCAGCGCGATCACCTCGAGCACCACCAGGAAGATGAAGAGCGCCGCCGCCTTGGCGACCAGCAGCGCAGTTCTGTCCACGGGGGCGAGCAGGAACGCGTCGAAGCCCCCCTGCTCGCGCTCGGCCACGAACAGCCGGTTGACTCCCAGCAGCGCAGCGAACAGGAGCGTGGCGGTCAGCACCCCCGCGGCGAGCTGCCCATCGATCGTCGCGCGGTTCAGGGCGAAGTGGAAGATCACGAACGTGGTCAGCGAGAAGAGCGCCATCGCCGGAACCGTCTCGGGCCCGCGCAGCTCCAGGCGCAGGTCCTTGCGCAGCACGGTCAGGGCAGCGTTCACGCGTAGAGCTCCTTCAGCTTCTCGGCGCTGAGTGCCCGGGGCCCACCCACGAACGTGGGGCGGCCGTCGATCAGCCCGAGCACCAGATCGGCCTCGGCGAGCGCGCGCTGCGGATCGTGGCTCGTGATCACCCGCGTGGCGCCGCTCGTGCGGCCGATCAGGGGCTCGATCAGCTCCCCGGCGCCTGGATCGAGGTTGGCTCGCGGCTCGTCGAGCAGCAGCAGCGCCGGCTCGTGGAGCACGGCGCGGCAGACCGCCAGGCGCTGCACCATTCCTCGGGAAAGCGAGCGCACAGGCTCGTTCGCGCGCCGGCTCATGCCGACCGCCTCCAGGAGCTCCTCGATCCGGCCGGGCCTGGCACCGTGCAGGCGCGCATGGTAGACGAGGTTCTCCCGGCCGCTCAGGTCCCTGTAGAGGAGCGGCTCGTGGGCCAGCAGGCCGAGCTTGGCGCGCACCGCGAAGGCCCGGCGCGGCAGCGGCTCGCCGAACAGCGTGACCTCGCCGGCGTGCGGGCGCAGCAGCGTCGCAAGGATCCGCAGCAGCGTCGATTTTCCCGCGCCGTTGCGACCGAGCACGGCGAGCGTCGCCCCGGCGGGGACGCGGACCGAAACCTCCGCCAGCGCGGTCCGCTCGCCGAAGTAGCGCGCGAGGCCGCGCAGCTCAATCGCCGGCGCGTCGCTGAGCCGCGGCTCGGTGTCCGGCACCTGATTCGTGTCCGGCGCCTGCTTGCAGCCCGGCGCCTGATTCGCCCGTTCTGCCACCCCCGCGCCGCAACGTTGCGACGGCGTGCTCGAGCGTCGGCGCAACCACTCCGAAGAGCTCTCGGATCGACTTCGGGTTGCCCGGGAAGTTGATGATCAGGGTGCGCCCGGCAATGCCCGAGACGCCCCGCGAAAGGAGGCCGAAGGGGGTGTACCTCAAGGCCTCGGCGCGCATCGCCTCGGCGAAGCCGGGCGCGTCACGCTCGATTACCGCCCGCGTCGCCTCGGGCGTCACGTCGTCGGGAGTCAGCCCGGTACCGCCGGTGGTGAAGACGAACGAGACCTCCGAGCCGGGATCGCAATATCGCCGCAGCGCTGCCTCGATCACTGGTCGATCGTCGGCGAGCACCTCCCTGGAGACGATCTCGGCGCCCGCCGCGCCGGCCAGCTCGGCGAGGATGTCCCCGGAGGCGTCCTGGGTCGATCCGGCGGCAACCGAGGACGAGATCGTCAGAATGGCGGTTCTCATCGCGAAGGCTCAGCAGTCTGCCAGCGCGCTCAGCGCGGCGCAGATCTTCTGGCGTCGCATGCCCAACTCACCAGCTCGATCGGTGAGCGCCGGTCGGCGAAGACCGAGCGTCGGACGATCCTCTGAAGGTTCGCTGGCTGACGCGCCCGCGCCTGAATGTCAGCGAGAGGCTCCCCGTCAGCCGCCCGGTGTAGCCGTCGTCGGAGAGCATCCCGGTGCCGGGCACCGCGATCGAGAACTGGCGCCGCGCAAGGGCGCGCAAGGGGGTGGCGCCGGCTGCGAGTATCCCGCCCCCGCTGCCGCCAGCACCGCCGAGCTCGGGACCGGGACACCGCGTCCGCAGGGAATCGGAAGCGTAGTAGCTCGCCCGCGTGAGCTTTTGCGTCGTCGCGAGCACAATCCCGCCCGCCCCGAGCGACCCGGAGTCCCGGCACTCGCCGCCCTGTACGAGGTCCTCCTCGAATCTGCCGCCGTTCTGCCACCTGACGCTTCCCGCCACGAGGATCCCTGCCGCGTTTCCGCGGCGGCTCAGCCCGAGTGCGGCGAGGAAGTCGCGGTATGGCCTGCGCGCTGGACCGTAGGCGATGAGCGCACCCCGGCTGAGCGGCGGGCGCGGCACCGTGATCGTCCCCCGCAGGCCACAGGAATCGAGCAGGACGCAGATGCCGGGGTTCGCCGCGCCCTGCACCCGCGCCTTCAGCGCTCCCGAAGCCTTGACGAGGGTGAGCGGCTCGGTCACCGCGCGCTCACGCGGGCCGCTGGGGGCGGAGGAGGGCTGGCCCCCGCCGCCCGACTGCGCGCCCCCGAGCTGGAGGATCAGGGTCGAGCGCACGGTCCCCGCAAAGCCGCCACCGGCGAAGCTGGTGGTGCCACGCAGATCGACTCGCCGATGGCCCCGCAGCGCGGCGGCGACCGCCACCTCGCGGGAGGGGGCAAAACGCGCCAGATCGAGGTCGAGCGGACCCGCGCAGCGCGTGGAGAGGAGTGAGCTGGCGCGGCCCAGGATGCCCACCGCGATGAGCTCGTGGTGCACGGGCAGCGCCAAGATGGAGTCAGCCGGTGACGATGCGTCCGCGCAGGTTCCGGTGACCTGGCCGGCGATGTCCCTTTGCGCGCTGGCAGTAGTGCTCCCCCCGGTCCCGGAGATCGCGAGCGCGGCGAAGTAGCTGACACGCCGGTGCTTGCGGAGTTTCAGGATCTCTATCGAGCCCGAGGACTGCGCGGTTTCCGGGCTCCACGCGACGACCCCGCTGTAGCCGCACAGCCCGTGGGCGGCGCACCCCGCACCCTGATCGCCGTGGAAGCTGACGGCGAGCGAGCCACTGATCTTGACGTCCACGCTCGTGGCGGAGAGCACGCGAGACCCCGGAACGTAGATGCTCACGCTCCCCAGCGCTTGCGCCGCCGGCACCGCGAGCGCGAGCTGCGCCCCCGTCAGGCAGAGCGCGAGCAGCGCTGTAACGATCGCTGTGCGCCTCACGAGCGTTACGGCGTGCCTCACGATCGCGGGCCGCCTGGGGGATGACCCGCTCATGGCCCGCCCGGTAGCCGCTCGCGCCGCGTGCCGCCGGTGGCGCGGATCAGGCGCAGGGTGAACGTCAGCGATCCCGCCCGCGTTCCGGAGTAGCCAGGGCTCACGAAGCTCCCACGGCTCCTCAACGAGATCATGAGCTGCCTGGAGCCGAGGTCCTTGACCGCGAGCGATCCAAAGGCAAGGCCGCTGAGCCCGAGACCCCCGGCAGCCAGGTTGCTGGCGCCGGTCACGTCTGCGGTGGCGGGCCCGGGGCAGTGCGTCCGGAGCGGGTCGCTCAGCTGACCCTCTTCGGTGCCGAGGACTGCGCGCAGAGCGCCGGCCGGGGCTTCGAACAGAAATCCGCCGATCCCCAATGCGATCGGTTGACGCACGGTGCCTGCGCAGCCTGCGTCGCCTGTCCGGGTCATAGTCTCGCTCACCACGGCCCTGGGCATCGAGTGAAGCGCCGGCTGATCGGATCCCAGCGCGAGCCGGCCCGCGCGCAGGTCGGCCAGCGCGCGGCGCTGGCCCACGCGGCGCGAGACGGTCCTCGACCCCGACAGCTCGACAACGTTCTCGTAGCTCGGGAGCGTGAGCGCCAGCGATCCACTCACGCCGCAATCGTCGAACGCCTCGCAGAACGGATCCGCCGCGCCGGAGAACGCGAACGCAAGCGCCCCGGAAGCACCGGCGATCCGATAGCGGATGTCGGCGTGCTCGACGAGCACCCGCCGCGGTGGGGGCGGTGCCTTGCCTGCACCGGAGGTTCCGGCCCCACCGGAGGTGGTGCTGACGGAGGTTCCGCTGGACTGATCGATCGTGTCGGGCGCGAGCACGACGGTCGAGATCAGCTCACCGCTGAAGGGGCCTGCGGCGAAGGATGTCTTACCGCGCAGATCGAAACCGAGCTCACGAGTCCTCAGACGCGACGCCGCCAGACGCGACTTGCGAAGCTCCCCGGCGATCGGTCCCGCGCAGCGTCCGCTGGAGGCGGAGAGGTCGCCGAGCGTCGCTGTGTAGCGCCCCGGCCGGGCCCGCGCGATCCGGATCTGCAGGCTCTCGATCGGGACGAGGTCGACGCACTCACCCGGGTGCGCTCCGGGATCCTCGCGGCGGACGCGAACCGTCGCCGACGCACCTTCGAGTGCTGCGGAGCCGTTGCGCCCGATCGAGGCCATGTTGCCGAAGCCGGCGAAATCGACGATCAGCGAGCCATGCACGCCACACAGACCTTCGGCTGCGCAGCCACGGCTCGGATCGCCGTGCCACACGTACGTGAACGCTCCGCGGACGAACACGTCCTGACTGGACGATGGCCGCGCAGCCGCCGATCCCAGCGCCACGGCCCCGGCAGCCCCCGCGATCAGCGCGGCAGACCACAGGCACGGCGTCCTCGATAGCCAGGGCACTCGCAAGGCGCCGATCCTACTTGGTCGCGCCCTCACGGCTCAGGGACGAGCGACCGTCCCAAGGAACAGGATCGCGCCGGTCTGCCTGTCGCGAAGCACGAACGCGAACGGGCGATCGACGTTGAACATGATTGGCGGCGGCGCCTGAGCCGAGACCCCGTTGAGGATGACGGCGGTCGCGGCTGCGGCCTCCGTGCCCGCCTCGTCAACCCGGACATACGTCTCGTGGACGACGTGCTTGATGTAGAGGCAGCCCGGTGCTCCCGCGATGCCGGATAAGTCGGCGCGGCTGGCATCGAACGCGTCAGGCATCCCGAGCGTGCTGAGCGCGCCGGCGAGCTCTGAGCGGGTGTGGAGCAGCAGCTTGGGCAGCGCGAGTCCGACCTGCTGCGCTCGAAGCCCGCGCAAGAGATCGAGCGGCCCACCGCTGGCGATGCGTCGTAGCAGCGACGGCAGCCGACCGGGGGCCGGCAGCAGGATGTCGAACGCCAGTCGTCCGCCGGTGTAGGGAAGCTCGAGCGCGCGGTAGCCCGGACCGCGAAGGTAGCCGAAGGTCCCGATCTGGTTCATCGTCGGCACTTGCACCGTGCCGCCAGGCGCGTGGAACGCTGCCGGCGCGGTGTCACGCTTCTGAAACGGTGATTGCCACTCCGCGTTCAGGTAGACGGCGTTGACGAGCACCAGGCGGGTGAACGCATCGATATCGGCTGGGTCCAGCAGGCTCGGGATCTTGCCGTGCGTGCGATCGGAGACCCAGGCGTTGATCACCGATCGCGCCGCGCCGGCGGCGTGCTCGAAATCGACTGTCCGCATGCCGGCGCCATAGTCGCGCGCGAGCACGTCCAAGAACGCTTGCTGAAACGGTGTCCGCCGCTGACCGAAGAGCGCGCTGGCGACGCTCAGGGTGACACCGGGGCCGTCGACGGTCGCCAGGGATTGGGTAAGGACGTTGAACGCCGCGTGCAGGCGAGCCGGCGGCAGGCGGAAGTCGAGCGCCCGGGCGATCTGCGATGCTGTCCGCCCGCGGGCGCCTGCGTATGTCATCGCGAGCGCGTCGGAGATGCTGAACGGCGAGAGCGCGACCGTCGGCTCGGTGCGCGCCAGCAGTCTGAGCATGCGGCCGGCGAACGCGCCGTTGCCGGCGCGGAGCGTCGCCGCACCGGCCGGTGCCACGGTGGCCGGCGCTCGCGTATCCGCCGCGCGCACCACGCCGGGCTGCGGCGCGACGCCGCAGCCTGCGAGGACAGAAGCGGCGGCGAGTGCGAGCAGCAGGGCCATCAGTGGGGACATGCGACGGAGACCGGCCATCAACTCGTCTACGCGCAAGGGCGGGATCCGTCACAAAGCGCGCCGCGAACGCGTTAGCCGTGAGTAGACTGGCGGCAGCGCGAACGTCAAGCGCTGAGCGAAACGCGGCGCCAAGTCTCTGACATCAGGTCACGGGACGATGTGCCGCTGACCCTACATCCCTGGGGTCAATCTCTCCCACTAGCCCGCCGCCACTCCCCAGAGCGCCCGCCTGACTTCTCGAGCAGCGCGACGCCGGCGATCTCCGCGCCGCGCTCGATCCCCTTCACCATGTCGTACACGGTCAGTGCGCTCACGGCCGCGGCCGTGAGCGCCTCCATCTCGACGCCCGTTGGTCCTGTCGTGCGCGCCTCCGCGATTAGCTTGATCTCCCCGGCAATCGCGTCGATCGATCCCTCGACGCCGACGAACGACAGCGCCAGCGGGTGGCACAGCGGAATCAGCTCGGAGGTCCGCTTCGCAGCCTGGATCCCAGCGATCCGGGCGACGCCGAGGACATCGCCCTTCGGCGCGTTCCCGGCCACCACTGCGCGCGCGGTCTCAGGCGAGACGCGCACCACCGCCCGCGCGAGGGCTCGGCGCTCGGTAGCAGGCTTGTCGCCGACAGCGACCATGCGCGCGCGCCCGGCGGCGTCGAGATGGGTCAAGCGGGCGGCCTCGTGGGGCAAGCGAATAGGCTCGGGATCGCTCACCAGCTACGTCTCGCCTGCCGCGTCATTCATCTCTGCGCCGCGTCATCCGACCGCTTGCGCGTGAGTCCGCTGGGCTGCGGCGATCAGGTCGCGCACCGCCCCGGCATCGCCCGCGCGCAGCAGATCCACGGGGTCGGGCTCCCCGTTGACTACCGACTCGAAAAACTCCTTGCGGTCCTGGTAGGTGGGGAGCGTGGCCTTGGCCCAGCCGCGGGCGTCGTTGAGCAGGATCGCCAGCAGCGCGTAAGGCTCGCCGAACAGCTCGCCGATCTCGCGCTTCATCCGCTTGGCGAGCGCGGGCGAGGCGCCGGCGGTGGAGATCGCGACGGCGAGCGGGCCCGTGCGAACTATCGCCGGCAGGATGAAGTTGCACAGTGGCGGCACGTCCACGACGTTGACGAGCATCGCCCGCTCCTCGGCGTCTTCGAAAACTCTGATGTTCACGTCGGTGTCGCTGGTTGCGGCGATCGCAATCAGGCAACCCTCGAGATCCTCCGCGCGATACGCCCGGCGCTCCCAGCGGATCGAACCCTCCAGCTCGAGCTGGATGAGCTCCGGATGGGCGCCGGGCGCGACGAGCGTGACGGCGGCGTCGCACGCGAGCAGGCCCTCGACCTTCTCCAGTCCGACATCGCCGCCACCGACCACGAGACAGCGCCGGCCCGTAAGCCGAAGGCAGGCGATGTAGAACGGCGTCTCGAGCATGCCGCGCACGCAAGCCTGATCGCAGATGCCCCTGCGCAACTGGCAAACGCACTCCTTACCGCTGTAGGCCTGGGCGGGCATCGCTTCGCCAAAGGGTACGGGACGCCGAGTCGACACCCACAGTGCCGACCCCACACCCCGCGCCGAGCCCGTCAACCCGGAGGCTCAGCCCTTGCACCCGGCGCGATCAGCTCGGGCCGCGAAGTAGCTCCGGTCACGAGGGACCTGCATCCGCCCCCAGTCTCGCGGCTCAGCCGGAATTCGTCGCGCGATCAAGTTGATGATCGTCTCCAGCGAGACGAGCGGCTTGCCGCGCCAGTTCATCATGATGTACGAGAGCAGCCGATGCTAGATCCGGTTCCACTTCGGTCGCTCACTCAGACGTGACGACAGGGACGAGTCCCGCGATGCCGCGGGCGAGTGGGCCGTCGCGGGTCAGCAGCGTCGCATCCAGCGCCTCGGCCAGCGCCACGTAGAGCCCGTCGTAGATCGTGCAGGCACCGCGCAACTCCCACGCTCGCTGGAGCAGTCGCACGTCGGGGTGGCGGCGGACACGGAGCTGCGCCAGCTCGCCGCGACCTCGCTCCGCCACGTCGAGGTTGATCTTGCCCCCACGCAGCAGACCGCGCAGCGACTGCGTCACTTCCACGTCGACGAAGCCCGGCGTGTGAACATCGTCGAGCATCCCACGTCGCTCGGCGTCGGAGCCTTTACCGAGCAGATACCCAACGACGCTGGAGGCGTCGACGACCCACCTCACGCTCGCCGGCCGGCATCGCGTGCGGCAAGGATCTCGCTCGTGGTGACGTCGGCGCCGCCGCGAGAGCGAATCCGCTCATCGAGCTCCTCCGGAGTGGGCGTCCGCGCCACCCGCGTGACCTCCGGAAGGATGTACCCGCTGAGCGAGGTGCCCTGCGCCGCGGCGCGGGCCTTCAGCGTTCGATGCACGTCCTCGGGAACGTCGCGGATCTGAATCATGCCCATGCAATGATGATGAAGCCATCTTGATTGCATGTCAAGCGCGCCGCCGAAGCGCACGATCCACGTCGCTGATCGCCCTGCTCGGTGTGCTGCTGATCCAGAACGACGTGCTCAGTGCGTTCACCCCGCAAACCGCCTCCGGGCTGATCGCCTACGCCGCCCTCTTCGGCTGCGCCCAAGAACCCCTGATGCGGGCAGTCGACCGCCGCGCCGGCGAGGTCCTCGGCGAAGCGCGCACCACCCGACCCGCGCCCCCGGCACCCCGTGACAGATCCAGCCAGCGGGGAGCAGACGATCAGATGCCCAGCTCGGCTCGCAGATCGAGCCCGGGGCACCCGATGAACACGGCATCGTGAGCGACGAGCGGAATGCCCCACTGGATCGCGGTGGCGGCGATCCAGAGGTCGGCGTTGTGGCCACGCTGGTGGAGGGCGTGGCCGATCAGGCGGCAGCGGTTACGAAGCTCGGCGACGGTTTCGAGGGTCGCCAGGTCGACCGGCAGGATGCGGACCCGGTTGGTTGCCTCAGCAAGCTCCCTGAGCCGTCGCGGACCCCAAACCTGCCTTCAGCGCTCCGTAGCGTGCTTCGGCGACCGTCTGAGGAGAGACCGCGAGCGGCCGGCCGAGCAGATGCTTGGCTACTGCGACGTGAGCGGCGAGCGACCGCGCAGCCAGGCGGTGAACACATTCGTGTCGACGAGGACTGAGCCGGTCACTCGTCGTTCAGAGCGGCGACGAACGCCTTCCACTCCGCGTCGGTCAGGCCGGGGATCGCGAGGTCATCCTCCGACGTGATCGGCGGAACATCAGCCATGAGCCCTTCAAGCGTCGGGGGATTCCGGAATAGAGCATCCGCTTGATCGAGCGCGTCTGGTCTGATGGCTGGGTCCGGCGTCGTCACCCCCAACAGTTTACGGCAGGGGCTCGATCCACTCGCCATGCCCCTGACCGGCCTGGTCGCGCTGCTCGGCTTCGGGGTCGCGCTGGGGAACTCGACCCAGGCTCAGCAGGGCGCCAGCTCGAGGCTAGGTGAGATCGCACGCAGTCATCGGGATCGCTCGTGACCACCACACCTTGCTGTTCGTGGGCGAGCAGGACGACCGACGCATCGATCACGTCCGTTGTGGCTCTCGCCCCGCACAGATGCCCCGCGGCCTTTGCGTCTCGAAGTCCAGGCGCTTGAGCGTATCCGTCCGACGCCCGGGCTCACGTCCCCGGGCATGTCCGGTCCAGCCATCGTCCAGAGCGACCGCACCGTGCTGCTCGAGGTCGCCCATCCGGAGTTCGAGCGCGCCCGGGCCTCGCTGACGCGGTTCGCCGAGCTCGAGAAGAGCCCCGAGCACGTTCACACGTACCGCGTCTCGGCGGTGTCGTTGTGGAACGCCGCCGCGGCCGGCCTGCGTGCCGATGAGATCGCCTCGACGCTCGTAGAGCTCTCGCGCTACGACGTGCCGCAGGCGGTGCTCGCCGACGTCCGCGATCTGTGCGCCCGCTACGGGCGGCTGCGGTTGGTGCAGGGCGAGGCCGAGCTGCTGCGCCTGGAGTGCGACGAGGAGGCGCTGCTCGCCGAGGTAGGGCGCGCGGAGCCGGTGGCGAAGCTGCTGCGGGGAAGGCCGAGCCCGACGCAGGCGACCCTGGCCGCGCCGGCGCGTGGACCGCTCAAGCAGGCGCTGATCGAGCTCGGGTGGCCGGTCGAGGATCTGGCCCCGTACGAGGAGGGGGACGCGCTCGACGTGGCGCTACGCGACACGCTCGACGTCCGTCCCTATCAGCAGCAGGCCGCACTGACCTGGCAGAGTGCCGGCGCGGGAGTCGTCGTGCTGCCGTGCGGCTCCGGCAAGACGATAGTCGGCATCGCGGCGATCGCCGAGCAGGCCTGCGAGACGCTGATCGTGACCAGCAACGCCGCCTCGCTGGCGCAGTGGCGGGACGAGCTGCTCGCGCGCACGACGGTGGCTCCAGAGGCGATCGGCGAGTACTCGAGCAAGGCCAAGGAGATCCGCCCGATCACGTTGACGACCTACCAGATGCTCACGCACAGGCCGAAGCGCGATGCGGGATTTCCCCATCTGGATCTGTTCGAGCGGCGCGAGTGGGGCCTGGTCATCTACGACGAGGTCCACCTGCTGCCGGCTCCCGTGTTCCGGGCGACGGCGCGGATCCAGGCGCGGCGGCGGCTCGGCTTGACGGCGACGTTGATCCGCGAGGACGGTGCCGAGCCGCTGGTGTTCTCGCTGGTCGGGCCGAAGCGCTACGACATGGCGTGGCGCGAGCTGGAGGACGCCGGCTGGATCGCCAGCGCCGAGTGCACCGAGGTGCGGATCCCGCTCGCGCCCCAGGCGCGGATGGATTACGCGCTCGCCGACGAGCGCGAGCGGTTCGGGCTGGCCAGCCGCAACGCCGCCAAGGATCAGCTCGTCGAGGCGACCCTCGCGCGGCATCCGGGGGCGCAGGCGCTGGTCATCGGCTACTACGTCGGTCAGCTCGCGCGGGTCGCCAAGCGCTTGGATGCGCCCGTGATCACCGGCAAGACGCCGCGTCACGAGCGCGAAGCGCTGTACGCACGGTTCCGCGCCGGCGAGCTGCCGGTGCTGTGCGTCAGCAAGGTGGCGAACTTCGCGCTGGACCTCCCGTCGGCGAGTGTCGCGGTGGAGATCTCGGGCACGTTCGGCTCGCGCCAGGAGGAGGCGCAGCGGCTCGGCCGGCTGCTGCGGCCCAAGCCTGACGACAACCGCGCCTGGTTCTACACGTTGGTCTCGCGTGAGACGATCGAGCAGGAATACGCCCATCGCCGGCAGCTGTTCCTCGCCGAGCAGGGGTACCGGTACACGGTGCTCGATCCGAGGAGCTGATCGCCGTCCCGATCCAGCGAGCGGCATGAGTCCCGCGGGCGTCACCGAGCTGCTCGCGTCATCGACAATCGCCCACAGGCGCGCCGTGGCAACTGAGCTGGGGCTGGCGCCGGCTGCGCCGGCGCAGGAGATCGGCACGGCGCTCGGAGACCGTGAGCGGATCGCCGAGATCGTCGCCGGGCTCTCAGCCGGTGCTCGCGGCCTCGCCGCCGATGCCGCGTTCCTGGGCGAGACGACAGTGCACCAAACCTGGACCGGCCGCAACGCGTACGCGGCATGGGAGCTCGAGCGCAGTGGCCTGCGTTCGCCTTCCAGCGCACGCACCGCCTGATGTACACGGTTCCGCGCGAGCTGCAACATCTGCTGGCGGACGCGCCCCTCACGGGGATGGGGTCGCTGCGGCTCGCCCCGCGCGGATGCTGCGGTTGCCGCTGCAGCTCGCGCACGACATGGCGAAGCTGTGGGCGTTCCTCGTGCGCTCGCCGGTGAGGGTGAAGAACGACGGCGTCATCTACCGGCGCGAGGTGCCGAAGCTGTTCGATGCGCTGCCGGAGATCGAGCTGCACGGTGTCGACGACCCGCTGGCTGGGCCGCGGCTGAGCTTCGTGCTGTCACTGCTGCGCGAGGAGCGGCTCGTGCGCGTACGCGTTGATGAGCGTCCGGGCGCCGGCGGCCGACGCGAGCTGATCGCGATCGGCGACCCCGCCGAGCTGCTGGCGATGGATTCCGAGCGCTTGCGCGCACGGCTCCTGACCCACGTGAGCCGCTCGGTGATGGGCGCGCCGGCGCTGGCGCTCGTGCGCGCGCTGCAGGCCGGCGCCACGGTCAAGCTGACGAGCTTCGGCAAGGCGCTGCGGCAGATGTGCGAGGAGACGGGGGTGGGTGTGCCGCACGGGGGGAACCTCAGCCTCGGCCTCGGCGGCCTGCACTACGCCTGGCTCGCTGGGGCGGTAGCCCTGGGACTCGATCGCGAGGGGCTGCCGAGCGCGGTACGCGTTCAGCCCGCCGCCGCCGAGTCTCCCGGCCGCTTCGTGTGCCAGGGCAACTTCGAGGTGGTGGCGCTGTCGCCGCCGACACCGTCGCAGTCGCTGGTGCTGGCGCTCGTCGGCGAGTCCGTCCCCGAGCAGGCGCACGTGTTCAAGCTCACGCGCAAGTCCGTGCGCGCGGCGCAGCGCAGCGGCGTGCTCGACGGCGGCGTGACAGCGGCGCTGGAGCGACTCGCGGGTGAGCTTCCGCAGAACGTGTCGCGCTCGATCCTCGACTGGACCTCCGGCGTGCGGCGCCCGCTGCGCCTGCGCACCGCGATGATCCTGGACGCCGGCGACTGCGACACCGCGGACTCGCTGCTCGCGGGCGAGCTCGCCGCGCACGTGGTCGAGCGCCTCGGTCCGACGCAGCTCGCGGTCCGCGCCGCCGACGTCGACGCGATGCAGGCGGCGCTGGGCCGCGCCGGGCACGAGCTCGACGCCGGGATCGGCCGCGTGTCCGGTCGCTTCACCGATCGCGAGCCGACGCAGACGGAAGCTGAGCTCACGTGGGCGCCGGATCCGGCCGATGAGGCGCCCAACGACGCCAAGCAGGTCTCGACTCTGTCCCAGGCCGCGCAAGCGGCGGCGACAGCGCCGACGACGGGAGCCCTGGCGCCCCGACCCTCGGCGGCAGGAGCCCCGCAACTCCGCGTGCTCGACCAGGAACAGGATCCGATCGATGTAGTGCTCGACGCGATCGAGCGGAAGACCGACCTTTTCATCGTGTACGCGGGAGCCGATGGCACTATCCAGTACGCGGTCACGCCGTACGAGCTCGACGGGGCGGCGTTGCGCGCCTACTGTCACCAGAGCTACGAGGACCAGCGGTTCTGGCTCGGCTCAATCCAAGCCGCCGTGGCCCTGGACTGACGTCGGCCAGCGCTGCCGCGCGGCGGTGACCCGATCGGCACATCGGCGTACGATGGCGCAGGTAGCCTGGAGTGATGAGAGCGATTCAGTTCAGTTTCCTCGCCGGCTTCGCCGGCTGCCCGGGTACGGTGAAAATAGGGGGGAGAACCCGAGCGCGTCGCGACCCGAGCGCGTCGCGACCCGAGCGCGTCGCGACCCGAGCGCTACTTGCCTCAGGGGACCCTGCGCGCGCCATAACTCGACAGTCGAGGACAGCGCTCAGGCGACTGTCGTGTGCGTGTCGTTATCCGCGCTCCACGCGACAGTCGCCGCTCAGAAGAGCTCGACTGTCGAGCTCTGACGCCCGGTGGCCCGTGAGAGTCCTGTCGAGCTCACTCCGAGGCAGCGCCGGCTCCACAGCCAATGCTCAGGGGAGGTCTCCTCGCCGGGGCGCCCATGCGGGCGAGCAGTTGCGAGCACAGAGCACTGCCACACTGCGCAGAGGCTGGGGCTATCTTCCACTCAGCGAGTTCGGCGGCCCCGAGGTTCTGCAGGTGGTGGTCGCCCGTCCGAGAAGATCCGCGTGGCGTCGGCGGGCGGCTTGAAGTCGGTGGCGTACAGGTCGGGCGGTCCATCGGGGTGGGATAGGAGACCGGCTGCCCATATGGCCACGGCGCCGAGCGCCACGCTGAAAGCGAGGAGCACGCCGAGGAGCGACGCCGACTGTCGATCTCGTAGGTTACCTCCGCCGATCCGAAGCCCAGGCCGGACTGCTCGCAGCCGGGAGCGCGGGCGGAGAGGGTCACCTGCGCACTGCCGCGCGACGGGAGCACCAGCGCCGACGGGACGAACGCCCGGATGCGCTTCTACCGCTTGCTCGCGTCCCGCGCCAGCCTCACCCCGAGCTTCAGCAGCGGCCCGAGACCCTCCCGCAGCGCCCGCGCCCGGATCGAGGGGCGGCCGTAGAGAATGACCGCCGTCTGGCGCAGCGCCTTGCCGACCGTCGCGTCATAGGGGTGCCACCAGGGGTCGCGCACGGTCGAGGGCTCCCAGACGCGCAGCTTGACGTTCACGCACTCGTAGAGCCCGAACTTGGAGTGCGTGCGCCCGAGGCCGGACTGCTTGACCCCACCCCAAGAGCACTGGCAGGCGCCGTGGCTGAACATGTGGTCGTTGATCCAGACCATCCCGGACTGAAGCTCGGCTGCGAACCGCTCCCCCCTGCCGCGGTCAGAGGTCCAGACCGACGCTCCGAGGCCGAAGTCGCAGTCGTTGGCCAGCGCCAGCGCCTCGTCCTCGGAATCCACGACGACGATCGGCACCACGGGTCCGAAGATCTCCTCGCGCATGATCCGCATTTCGTGGGTAACACCCGTCAGGACGGCGGGGGCGTAGAAGCACCCATGCTCGAACCCCGGTACCTGGACGGGTCCGCCGCAGCGCAGCTCAGCGCCCGCGCTGAGCGCGTCATCGACGAGCTCTCGCACTTGCTCGAGTGCCTCGGCGGAGATCATCGGGCCGATCTCGGTCTCCCAGCCGAGTGGGTCTCCGACGCGCAGCCTCCGCGCGCCGGCTACGACGCCCTCGATGAACCGCTCGGAGACCTCGCGCATCACGTAGATGCGCTCGATCCCCGAGCACGCCTGCCCCGCGTTGGCGAACCCGGCCCACAACGCTCCGGCGACTGCGTGGTCGATGTTGGCGTCCGCCAGGACGATCATCGGGTCCTTGCCGCCCAGCTCCAGCACCGAGCCCTTGAGCTGGCGCGCGCAGCGCTCGCCGACGGCGCGCCCGATCGCCACCGAACCGGTGAAAAAGACCTTCGCCACGCTCGACTCCACGAGCGCCTCGCCGGTGCCCGGGCCGTGGACGATGCGCACGAGTCCCTCGGGCACGCCCGCGCGCTCGAACACCCTGCGGGTCCGCTCGCCCACCAGCGGCGTCAAAGGCGCGGGCTTGAGCACTACGCCGTTGCCCGCCATCAGCGCCAGCGCGATCTCCACGAAGGGGATGCTCCAGGGATAGTTCCAGGGCGAGATGACCCCGATCACGCCGAGCGGCTCATAGGTGAACGCCGAGCGCTTGGTTCTCAGATAGGCCTGGTGCATCGGGATCTTCTCGTCGGCGAGGATCTTCTGACCGGCCTGTGCGATCCAGCCCAGCGCATCGATGCTCGGCAAGAGCTCCATCGAGAAGGCCTCGGTGCGCGGCTTTCCCTGCTCGCGGGCGATCAGGTCGCGGATCTCGTCGGACTCGTCGATCAGGACCTGCGCGGTCCGCTGCATGTAGCGCGCGCGGTCAGCGAGCCTGAGCTGGGCCCAGAACGGCTGCACCTTGGCCACCGCCGCGACGACCCCCTCGACATCGTCTGGCGCGGTGAGTACCACCGCGCCAATCCGCTCACCCGTGGCGGGATTGAGCGACGCCAGGGCCGCCGTGGTGGCTGCGGCCTCCACGGCGCAGAGAATACTTCAGCCTCTGCCCCGCGCCCTGCGGATCTCCTCCAGGCGCGCTCGCAGCGCCTGCTCGGCGCCGTCGGGCTCGTAGAAGCGGGAGCCGATCGCGGCGTCGGGCAACAGCTCCTGGGGGGAGACATGGCCCGGGTGCCGGTGGGGATTGTCATAGCCGCCGTTCTTGGGCGTCGAGGAGCGCAAATGCGGGGGCGGCGGCTGGGCGCCTGCCTCCCGGATCTGCTCGCGGGCGGCGAAGACGGCGCGCTTGACGGCGTCTGACTTCGGTGCGAGTGACAGGTAGATCGCCGCCTGGGCGAGCGCGAACTGGCACTCGGGGAGCCCCACGTGCTCGACCGCCGCGGCCGCCGCGGTGGCGACGCTCAGCGCGCGCGGGTCGGCATTGCCGATGTCCTCGGAGGCGAGCACGACCATCCGACGGACGATGAAGCGCGGGTCCTCGCCCCCCTCGAGCATCACCGCCAGGTAATACAGCGACGCGTCGGGGTCAGATCCGCGCGTGGCCTTGATCCAGGCCGAGATCGTGTCGTAGTGGCGGTCGGCCTTGCGGTCGTAGAGCAGCGCCCGGCGCTGCAGCGCGTCCTCGGCGTGGGCGAGGGTCACCGGCTGATCGGGACCCGCCGCCTCGCACGCGAGCTCGAGTCCGCCCAGCGCGGTGCGCGCGTCGCCAGCGGAGCGCTCGGCCAGGAACTGAAGCGCTTGCTCGGCGAGTGCGGCTTGGGGCCCGCACTCGCCACGCGCCACGGCGCGGTCGAGCAGGACACGGATCTCGGCCGGGCTCAGCGGCTCGAGCTCGTAGACGTGAGTGCGGGAGAGGAGCGCCGAGTTGACCTCGAAGTACGGGTTCTCGGTGGTCGCCCCGATCAGCGTCAGCAGCCCGTCCTCGACCGCCGGCAAGAGCGCGTCCTGCTGGGCCTTGTTGAAGCGGTGGATCTCGTCCAGGAAGAAGATCGTATTCGTCTGCGTGCTAGCCAGGCGCTGGCGGGCGCGCTGGATGACCGCCCGCACCTCCGCCCTGCCGGCCGCCACCGCGCTCTCCTGCTCCAGCACCGCGTGCGCGGCAGCCGCAACGATCCGCGCCAGCGTCGTCTTGCCACTCCCCGGCGGCCCGTGCAGGATCATCGAGTGCGGGTGTCCCTCCTCGATCGCGCGCCGCAAGGCCGAGCCCGGCGCGAGCAGCCGCTCCTGACCCACGAACTCCGCAACCGTGCGGGGCCTCACGCGCGTCGCCAGCGGCGCTCCGGCCGGGGGGGCGGCCGGCGCGCCATCGCTTGATGGGACCGGCTCCTCGGTGGCGAACAAGCGCTCCATGGGTGGAGTATGAAGCTGGCGCCCAACGTGGGCCGCGAGCTCCGCGAGCTGCGGCCTGAGTGAGTTGCGGTGCTGCTGGGCTACGCCGCGCTGCTGAAGCGGAGCAGGAGCTTCTGGTCGCGGTAATAGTCCAGCCAGTCGAGCAAGCCGCCCCGCTTGTGGTGCCCGTGGGCGGCGGTGGGCACGAAGCCAATCGCGAGCCGGGCGGCCGCCGTGTCGAACCCTGCCGCCTTGAAGACGGCGATTACCTCGTCGATCTCGTAGAGCTCTGGAAGACGCATCTGCTCCGCGTTGGCGCGGTGCCACTCCGCCATCAATGGGCTGGCGCCATGAACACCCATAACCGCGTAGTACACGCCGCCGGGCACCAGCGCGCCGAAGATCGCGGCGGCGTGGGCGGGGAGGTCGTGGAGCAGGTAGAGCACCTCGTGGCTGAACGCTGCGTCAAAGCCGCTCCACCCGGCCGGCACCGTGTCGGCAGCCTCGAACCGCAGCGGCCGCTGCCCGGCGAGGCGCCGGGCGTCCTTCACCGCCCCCGCTGCCGGGTCATAGCCGAATCCCTCCGCGATGGCACACCGATCGGCGAGCAGCCGCAGAAACCCGCCCTGGTTACAGCCGGCGTCCAGCACCCGCTTGCCGGCGAGGTCGATGTCGATCGTCTCGAGCATCGCCTCCCAGATGAACCCGTGATCGTCCTGCATCACCGCGTCCGCGGTCGCGCCCTGCCAATAGGTCTTGCTCATCGCGCCCACCGTAGGGCACAGGGACGAGAACCCGCATCTCGCCCCACGATCCCCAGCGCCGCGTCGTGTAGCAAGCCATTGGTGGCGATCGCGTCGCCGCCATCGGGTGTGCGCACTCCGCCCAGATCGGTGAAGCGCCCGCCCGCCTCCTCCACGATCACCTGCACCGCGGCCACATCCCAGATCGAGATCGTGGGGTCCAGCGCGATCTCCGCGGCTCCTTCGGCGACGAGCATGTACTGCCAGAAGTCCCCTACCCCGCGCGTGCGCCAGCAGCGACGCCCAAGCTCGACCAACGCATCGAAGCGCCCGATTTCGTCCCAATCCTCGATCCCGCTCCAAGCGAGCTGCGCGTCGGCGAGCTCGGTCACGCGGGAGACGGCGATCGGGCGCCCGCCGACGCTGCCCGTGCCCGGGCCCCTGACGCCCGCCCCCCCGCCCCAGGCGTGGGCGCCCGCGCCCCTGCTGGCCCACCAGCGCCGGCCCAGTGCGGGCGCGGAGACGACGCCGACCTGCACTTCATCATCCACCGCCAGCGCGATCAGCGACCCGAAGATCGGCATCCCCCGTAGGAAGCTCTTGGTGGCGTCGATCGGATCGAGGATCCAGCGCCGGCCGCGATCCTCGTAACCAGGTGCAGGCCGCCCTCGGCCTGCACCTCGGACTCCGTACTCCTCGCCGAGAATCGCATCGTCTGGGCGCGCGGCGCCGATCCGCTGGCGCAGCGCCTGCTCGACCGCGCGGTCGGCGTCGGTCACGGGCGTGAAGTCGGGCTTGGTCTCGATCACGAGATCCTCGGCCCGGAAGCGCGCGAGGGTGATCGAGTCCGCGAGGTCGGCCAGCTCGAGTGCAAGCTGGAGGTCCTCGGAGTGACCGGCCACGGCGAGGAATCCTACGCCCGCAGCCCTCCCACCGTTACGCTCTGGCACGAGATGACGCCAGGCGACCTTCAGCGCGAGACGACCGAGGTCTTGCAGCGCCTGGTGCGCTTCAAGACAGTCAATCCGCCGGGCAACGAGGGTCCCGCGATCGAGTACCTGACCGAATACCTGGAGCAGGCGGGATTCCGCACCGAGCTGCTGTCCGCCGTCGATGGGCGCCCCAACCTCGTCGCCGACCTCGGCGGCGAAGCCGGCGGTCCGACCCTCTGCTACCTCGGCCACGTCGACACGGTGCTGGCCGATCCGTCGGAGTGGAAGCACGATCCGTGGTCCGGCGAGCTCGCCGATGGGTACCTATGGGGACGCGGCGCGCTCGACATGAAGTCCCAGGTCGCAGCCGAGGCGGTTGCGGGCGCCGCGCTCGCCCGCGGGGGATGGCGCCCAGCGCGTGGCAGCCTGAAGCTCGTGTTTGTCTCCGACGAGGAGACCGGTGGCGGCCTCGGGGCTCAGTGGCTGACGAGCAGGCATCCCGAGAAGGTCCGCTGCGACATGCTGCTCAATGAGGGTGGCGGTGAAGTGTTCGAGTACGCCGGGCGCCGGCGCTACGGCGTGTGCTGCGCGGAGAAGGGGGTCTTTCGCTTCACGATCACCGCGATCGGCACCGCCGGCCACGCCTCGCTCCCCAAGACTGGGGACAACGCGCTGCTCAAGCTCGGGCCGGTGCTCGCACGCCTGGCGGCGGCCCAGCCGTCGTTCGAGATGACCGACGCACCCGCCGAGCTGCTGCGCAGGTTGGGCGAGGACCCCGCCGATCCCGCCGAGGCGATGGAGCGGATCGCTCACTCGCAGCCGGCGCTGCTGGCGCTGATCGAGCCGATGTTCGGAGTGACGCTGACCCCCACGATGGCGCATGCGTCAGACAAGATCAACGTAATCCCCTCGCGCGCCTCGCTGAAGGTCGACTGCCGCGTGCCGCCGGGACTGGGCTTACCGGAAGCTCGCAAGCGGATCGCGGAGGTCCTGGGAGATCCGGTGCCGGAGCTGCAGATCGAGTTCACCGAGACCGTCAGTGGCAATCAGTCCTCTGTGCGGTCGGAGCTGATGGACGCGATCTCACGCTGGGTGCCGGCCAACGATCCCGGCGCCGAGGCAGTGCCCTTGATCCTGCCCGGATTCTCTGACTCGCGCTGGTTTCGGCACGCGTTCCCGGACTGCGTCGCATACGGGTTCTTCCCCCAGCGCCACATGACGCGGCTGGAGGCGGCACCGCTCGTGCACAACGCAGACGAGCGGATCGACGTGCGCGACCTCGGGTTTGCGGCGAGCTTCTACGCCGCGATCGCGCGCGAGCTGCTGGGCTGAGCGCGCCGGGGCTGCGTCCAGGAGGCTGAGGTTGCGCAGCCCCCCGGGTCGGCCTGCCACGATGGACGTATGACCACGACCTCCGAGACGTTCGCCGCGAGCGCCCTGGAGCGCTTGCGCGCGCTCACCGCCGACGAGGACTCGCGGTTTCGCCCAGGACAGCTCGAGGCGATCCAGGACCTCGTCGCCGATCGCGCCCGGGTTCTGTGCGTGCAGCGCACGGGGTGGGGGAAGTCGGCGGTGTACTTCGTCGCGACCGCGCTGCTGCGCGACGCCGGCGCGGGCCCGACCTTGATCGTCAGCCCGCTGCTGGCGCTGATGCGCAACCAGATCGCCGCCGCGCGGCGGCTGGGGCTGCGGGCGCACACCGTCAACAGCGCCAACCGCGAGGAGTGGAATGGCGTCCGCGATCGGCTCGCCGCGGGCGCGATCGACCTCTTGCTCATCAGCCCCGAGCGGCTGAACAACCCTCGCTTCCGCGAGAGCATGCTGCCGCTGTTCGCCGCGTCGGTTGGGTTGCTGGTGATCGACGAGGCGCACTGCATCTCTGACTGGGGGCACGACTTCCGCCCGGATTACCGGCGCGTCAAGGACATGCTCGAGGCGCTCCCGTCCGAGGTCGCGGTGCTCGGTACGACGGCTACCGCCAACGATCGCGTCGTCGGCGACGTCCTGGCGCAGCTCGCGAGCACTGGCACCTTCGACGCTCCTGCCGCCGAGCCGCTGCGCTCATACCGCGGCCCGCTGGCCCGCGGCAGTTTGCGCCTCGAGGTCCTCGAGCTGCCCCAGCCCGCGCAGCGGCTGGCGTGGCTCGTCGAGCACCTGCCCGCGCTCCCGGGCTCGGGGATCGTCTACACGCTGACCAAGCGCGACGCCGAGCAGGTCACGATGTTCCTGAACGCCAACGGGATCTCCGCACTGGCCTACAGCGGCGATCAGCAGACCGAGGACCGGATCGCCACCGAGGAGCGCCTGCAGCACAACCATGTCAAGGCGGTGGTCGCCACCAGCGCGCTGGGAATGGGCTACGACAAGGCCGATTTGACCTTCGTCGTGCACTACCAGGCGCCCGGCTCGGTCGTCTCCTATTACCAGCAAGTCGGGCGCGCCGGGCGCGGCGTCGAGCACGCCGACGTCGTCCTGCTGCGCGGCGGCGAAGACCGAAGAATTCAGGACTTCTTCATCGAGCAGGCGTTCCCCGCGCGCGAGCGGGTGACCGCGGTTCTCGCCGAGCTCGTGGACGCCGGCGAGCAGGGGCGCAGCACCCGCGAGCTCATGGCCGCGGTCAACCTCGGCATGGGGCGTATCGAGGCGATGCTGAAGATCCTCGACGTCGAGGGCGCGGTGCGCCGCAACGGCGCGCGCTGGCAGTCGGTCCCCGGCGCGGACTGGACCTACGACGCCGAGCGCTACGCCCAGGTCACCGCCCTACGCCGGTCAGAGCAGGACGCGATGGCTGCGTTCGGCGCCGACGGCCGCTGCCTGATGCGCGCCCTGCAGGAGGAGCTCGACGACCCCGACCCGGGCGATTGCGGTCGCTGCTCGGTCTGCACCGCGCCACGCTTCGCCGGGCCGCCTGACCCGGCGTTGGTGGAGCTGGCCGCGCGGCACCTGCGCTCGAGGCCGCTGGAGCTGGAGGTCAAGAAGATGGCGCCCGACGGCGCCGGAGCGATGCGCAAGATCTCCGAGGATGTCCGCACCGAGCCCGGCTGGGCGCTGGCGCGCTTTGGCGACGGCGGCTGGTGGCCGGCGATTGAGCGTGGGCTGCGTGACGGGTCTTTCGACGAGGAAGTCGTTGCCGGGTTGGCGGACATCGTGCGCGGAGCTGGCGTGGCCGGAGGAGCTGGCAGGACGGGCATGGCGGGCGGGGCGAGCGGGCGGGGCGGGGCGGGCGGCTCCGGGTCGGTGTCGTGGGTCACGAGCGTCCCCTCGGCACGCTTGGGTGATTTGATCGCTCGGCTGGGCGAGCGCGTCGCCGCGGAGCTCGGCGTCCCGCACCTGGAGCTCGTACAGCGCACCGAGGACCGCCCGTCTCAGCGCGAGATGGCAAACGCCGTCCAGCAGGCCGCCAATGTCCGGCGCGCCTTTACGGTCATCGCCACCCCGCCGCCCGGAACGGGCGTCCTGCTCGACGATCGGCGCAGCTCGGGCTGGACGCTGGCGATGGTTGGCGGTCAGCTACGCCGCGCCGGCGCCCAGCGCGTGGTGCCGCTCGCACTCGGGACGCTGGCGTAGATTAGAAGGGCGCGCCGGTAACCGGAGAAGCTGCGTCGGAGGGCGCGCCGGTAAACCGGAGAAGCTGCGTCGGAGGGCGCGGACGAAACCGGGGGGACCGGCCGGGTCGGCACCGGGCCTGAGCCATGGACCGCGCCCCAGCGCCACAATCATCGAGATGCCGATCGCCGGTCCCCCCTCCTCGCGCAAGCGACACGCGCTATCGCTGTTCGACGGCCTGCCCCGCGATTACGACCGCATGGGCGCGGTGCTCAGCTTCGGTCAGGACCCCCGCTGGCGCCGGGCGCTCGTGCGGGCGATCGACCCGCAGCCCGGCCAGCGGGTGCTCGACGTCGCGACCGGGACCGGGCTCGTGGCGGCGGCGCTGGCGCGCCGCGGCCGGTGCGAAGTCGTCGCGCTGGACCAGAGCGAGGCGATGCTGGCCGGCGCTCGAGCGCGCCTTCGCAACGACCCCGGCCTCGCCACGCAGATCAGCCTCCTCCGCGCTGAAGCGGAGCTGCTTCCATTCGCGGACGCCGAGTTTGACGCGGTCACGTTCACCTATCTGTTGCGTTACGTCGAGGACCGTGGCGCAACGATGCGCGAGCTGGCGCGCGTGCTCAAGCCCGGCGGGCGGATCGGGATGGTCGAGTTCGGGGTCCCCAGCGCCGCGCCGTTGCGCGCGCTGTGGCGCGCGCACACCCGCCTCGGGCTGCCGTTGCTCGGCCGGCTCGTCTCCCCGGCATGGCTCGAAGTCGGGCATTTTCTCGGCCCGAGCATCGAGGAGCTGCACGCAGTGGAAGGCGACCTGGTCGGGCTTTGGGAGGCTGCTGGGATCCGCGACGTGAGCCTGCGCGCGATGAGCTTCGGCGCGGGGCTCGTGATGCTTGGCGTGCGAGATGGCGAGCGAGCGCAGTAGGCTCGAGCGGCCGGCGTTCTACGCCCTGGCCGGCGGCGGCTGGCGCGACCTGGTCACGCTGCTTCATCCGCCTTACACGGCCTGGCACCTGAGCTACGTGGCGCTCGGCGCGGCCGCGGCGCCGGCGCTTCACGCCGGCCGGCTGTGCGCGGCACTGCTCGCGTTCTTCCTGGCGGTCGGGATCGGAGCCCACGCGCTGGACGAGCTGAGCGGCCGACCGCTCGCAACCGTCCTTCGCCGCCGGACGCTGGTCGGGCTGTCGATCACAGGGCTCGGGGGCGCAATCGGGATCGGCGTCGCCGGCGCAATCATCGTGTCGCCGCTGCTGGCGCCGCTGGTCCTGATTGGAGCCCTGCTAGTGCCGGCATACAACCTCGAGCTCGCCGGTGGGCGACTGCACAACGATCTCTGGTTCGCGCTGGCATGGGGTGGCTTTCCGGCGTTCACCGGCTACTTCGCGCAAACGCTCACGATCCGGCCCGCCGGCGTGCTCGTGGCGGTTGGATGCTGCCTGCTGAGCGCCGCCCAGCGCCGGCTGAGCACGCCCGTACGCGAGCTGCGCCGGCGCACCAAGTCGGTCACCGGAGAGCAGCGGCTCACCGACGGGAGCTCGGTGCCGTTGACAAAGGCAAGCCTCACCGCGCCTCTGGAGGGCGCGCTGTCGGCGCTCTGGATGGCGGTCGTTCTGCTCGCCCTGGGACTGCTGGCGGCCAAGCTGTGAGCTTGTCCGGAAAAGCGCAGTGGCGCAGGAGCGACGCGCGGCCGATGTGGCTCTTGCTTGCGCTTTGACCGCCCGAATGGGGAGCAAGCGCCACCGGCGGCGTCCGCGCCGGCATGGCGCCGGCGCCCCGCACGATCACACCCACGTCACACGAACGGCGCCCGCCGGGCTAGTCTACGAAAAAGGGGGTTGACGCGCATGAGGCACGAACCAGAACCGGAGGCGGGGCTCAACGCCCCGATCTCGACCAGGACCGCGCACAGCGCGCAGCGCCGCGCGCAGGTGCGCCGCCGGCGAGCTGCTGCGGTGGCAGCCCTCACGGCGGTGCTCATGCTTGTCGTGCTGGCGGTCGCGAGCGGTGGCGGGGGAGCACCAGCACCGCGCAAGGCGGCGGACTCGGGCTCCGGCTCGAAGCCGGGCGCCCTGGGCCGGGCAAAGCGAGCGCCTGGTGGGGCGCCCGCCACGCGGGCGGGCGGCCCCGAGACTGCGGGTGGCTCATTGCTCGCGCGTGAGAACGCCGCGATCGACAGGCTGCTGGTACGTCAACCGTTCATCGTCTCGGGCGGCACAGAGAAGCGCGAGATCGCGCTCACCTTCGACGACGGGCCCGGCCCGTACACGCCCATGCTGCTCGGCCAGCTCCAGCGCCTGCACCTCCCGGCGACGTTCTTCGAGATCGGGTTCATGATCCATTACTTTCACCAGTCGCTCAGCCGGGAGCTGAAAATGGACACGGTGATCGGCGACCACACCGAGATCCATCCGATGATGGCGGAGCTGAGCCCGAGCGCGCAGGACAACCAGATCGTCGTGCAGACGCAGCAGCTCGCTCGCTACAGAGCCCCTTTCCCTCGCCTTTATCGCCCGCCGTACGGGTCGTTCGACAAGGCTACGTTCTCGGTTCTGCGGGGACTGAACATGCTGATGGTGCTCTGGACCGTCGATACCGAGGACTACACCAAGCCGGGCGTGTCGGCGATCGTTCACAACGCCCTGGCTGGTGCGCGCCCTGGCGCGATCATCCTGCTGCACGACGCGGGCGGCATCCGCACCGAGACGACCGCCGCGCTACCTTTGATCGTCCGGGGGCTCCGCGCTCGCCACTACAAGCTCGTCACCGTCCCCCGGCTGATTCTGGACGACCCACCACGCCACCCTCAGGCACTGCCCACCCACCTCGCAAACGGCTGAGATCGACGCGGTCGATCTTCGATCGCCCGTGGCGCTGTGTCCTAGCGCCGCTGCTCGTGCTGACGCTCGGACTCGTGCTGGCGCTCATAGCCGGCTGCGGCTCGCAGGCACCCTACGCCACCCACCAAGCCCCCCACGACTACCAGCGAATCGCGCCGCCGACGGCAGGCGGGGCCCCCCCGCGCTCGCAGGCCCAGCTCCCGGCTACGCCAAGCGCTCAGGACCGCGGCAGTGGGCGCCCGGGCATGACCCCGGCGCCGGTGCTGATGTACCACGTGATCGCACCACCGCCGGCGGGTGCGCCGTTTCCTGGCCTGTACGTCGATCCGGATCGGTTTGCCTCGCAGATGCAAGCGCTGGCGCAGGCCGGCTACCACGCGGTCACGCTCGACCAGCTCGGTGCCTACTGGCGGCGGGGCGTCGCGCTCCCGCCAGGCAAGCCGGTCGTGATCACGTTCGACAACGGCTACAACTCGCAAGCCGCGCAGGCACTCCCCGTGCTCCGCGCGCTTCACTGGCCGGCCGTTCTCAACATCCAGCTCACCGGCCTGCCTCCGTCGCAGGGAGGACTTACTGGGACCCAGGTCCAAGCGATGCTCGCCAGCGGCTGGGAGCTCGATACCCAGGGCCTCAGCCACGCCGACCTAGTCACGCTCGGGCCGACTGAGCTGCACGCACAGGTCGCCGCGGTCCGGATCACGTTGCAACAGCGCTACCACGTTGCAGTCAACTGGTTCTGCTACCCCTCCGGCCACTACGACCCTGCGGTGATCGCCGCCGTCAAAGCCGCCGGCTACGCCGGGTCGACAACCACGATTCCCGGCTGGGGGCAGCCGAGCCAAGACCCATACCGGCTCGAGCGCCTACGCGTGCTGCGCGGCATCACCCCCGGCGGGCTCCTGGACTTCATCGCCCAGACCCGCCACGCGCCAGCGCCGCCACCCGCCTACGGAAGCTGATCACCAGCTCAGCCTCAGCCCAGCAGCCGGCCACCCAGCAGCCGGCCACCCAGCTCGAGTCATCACGTCACCGACGGAGGCTTCCCGCTTCCACGAGCGGGCGCCACCATCACGTTGACCGCCAGATCGATGTAGGCAGATCGCGCTTCGCCGGTTGGGTCGCCGTCGGGATCGGCGCGTCTCAGCTCGCCGATCCCGAGGTAGAGCGCATAGCCTAAGCGCGCCTGACGAGTGGCGTGCTCCGGCGCTAGGCCAAGGTCGATGTAGAGCTGCTCTACGAACGCCAAACGGGTACGGGTGACGCGCGTCAGCACCGGCCCAACACGCGGGTCCGACGCGGCACCCAGCACTCCGGCGGCGGCACTGGGTGCCGCGACACCGCTGTAGGCGTAGGACACGATCGCTGTCAAGCGCTCGCGCGGGCCGGAAATGGCCTCGATGCGCGCGATCACATCGATGGTCTCACGTTGCTCCCACAGCTCGAGCGTCGCTGCGATCAGCTCGGCACGGTCTGTGAAGTGCCAGTAGAAGCTGCCCTTTGTCGCGCCCAGGCTACGCGCCAGCGATTCGACCGCTACGCCCGCAAGCCCGTCCCGCGCGAGCGCCAGGAGCGCGGCCTCGACCCAGTCGATCCTTGATAGCGACACCCGCCATACGCTACTAATGACCCCGTCCTCCGACCATACGATATCGTATGGCGCATGGCGAAGCGAGCTGGCCCAACCCCGACCGGGCTCAGGTTCGCGCAGGCAGCGTTGGTCGTCGGCCTGCTCTACGCCGTCCTCAGTCTCTACTGGGGATTGGGTGGCACATGGCTCGTTGACACCATCGCGCGCTCGGTGAGAAAGGAGGGACTCGTCCTGGCGGCCGCGGTCCTCAAGCTGATCGCCGCCGTACTGCCGCTGCTGGCTCTTCGCCGCCTGAGCAGCCCAGCTTGGAATCGCAAGCTGTGGCTGCTCACCTGGATCGAAGCCGCGATCTTGACGATCTATGGCCTGGTGCAGACTGTGGGCGACCTGCTTGCAGAGGCCGGGGTCGTCCATGTGTCGGCGAGCGCCGATCATGGCAAGCTGGCCTTCTACGCCTACCTGTGGGATCCCTGGTTCCTGATCTGGGGACTGCTCGTCGGTGGCGCTCTGCTGCAAGGCCGCCGGAGCCACAGCCAGACAGCAGCCTGGGCCTGACGCTTATCGTCGCGCTGCTGGTCGCGACGACCATCATCAAGCCGGTCGGGCCGGGCAAGAGCGTCCTGGCGCCCGAGCTCGCCTTTATCGCTGTGCTGCTTGTCGCTGCCCGCCCCGGTAGTGCACCAACGTCGATGGCGATTGGTTGCCGTAGATCTGGGTGGGCTTCAACATCGAGACGTCCGGATATATCGGATATACTGAGTGGGCATGGGCAAGGTTCTGGTTTCTTTCGATGACACGCTGCTGCGGCGCATCGACCGCGCCGCGACCGAGCGGGGTTTGACGCGCAGCGCCTATCTCGCCCAGCTCGCCGAACGCGACGCTGCCGCAGCGTCCGGTCCCGGCAAGTCTCCGGCCGTCCAAGCCGCCCTGCGCGAGCTCGACCGGCTCTTCGCGGATGCTCCGGCGGGCGAGTCCACCTCCGCGATCCGCGCCTCGCGCAACGCCCGGTGACCGAGGTCGTCCTCGACGCCTCGGTGGTGTTGAAGTGGTTCCGTTCCGGCGGCGAGAGCCATATCGACGCGGCGCGCGGGTTGCGCTCGCAGTTCGAGGCAGGCGCCCTCAAGGTGCTCGCACCACCGCTGCTCTGGCTTGAGCTGCTGAACGTCGCCGCCCGTCGCTGGGGTTTCACACAGCCCCAACTCGAGCAACTCGCCGTAACGCTGGGCAGCCTCGGTTTCGAGATGCTGGAGCCCGAGCTTTCGGGAGTCGCACGCTGGGCTGCGACCGGACTCACGGCCTACGACGCGGCATACGTCGCCGTCGCCGAGCAGGCAGGCGCCAAGCTCATCACCGACGACGCGCAGATCTTGCTGCTCGCGCCGAGCCAGGCCATCGCGCTCAGTGACCCTACGGCCATCGCCTGAACAACGCGTCGCCGTAGATCCCGCTCATCCGCTCGACGAGTTCCGCATAGCACGGGAGTGTCCGAGGATTTGTGTAGGCATGATCGAACTGGAGCGTCATGCCTTCGACTACAAAAACTCCAAAAACTAAAGAGAAGTTCCTTGTTTCAGCGAGTTGCTCTGATCCTGTAGGCGCCGGCGGCGAGCCGCCAGGCGAGACGCCGGCGCCCCGTCGAGAGCTCGTGCAGCACCTACCTGACGAGGTTCGCAGGCGGCTGTCAGACGAGGTGGTCGACGAGCTGTTGGCGGGCGCTCGCACCGAGCAGGAGATCGTCGGGCCCGGTGGCCTGTTGGCCGATCTCACGCGCCGGCTGGTGGAGCGAGGGATGGACGCCGAGCTAACCGAGCACTTAGGCTATGAGCCTCACGTCGAGCCGCCAGGCGGGGCCGGGAATACGCGCAACGGCAGCACGCCCAAGACGCTCGTGACCGAGCACGGGCCGGTGCGGATCGGGACGCCTCGGGATCGCGACGGCAGCTTTGAGCCCAAGATCCTCCGCAAGCACCAGCGGCGCTTTGTCAGCTCGAAACGGCGCCCGCCGGATTGGCGTTGTCGCCGGCGTAGGTGCCGTGGCCCTCGATCACGAGGCCGTCGCGGAAAGTCAGCACCTCGCACACCTGGCCGCCCTTCTGGTTGCGGTAGTGCATGACGATCGTGCTCACCCCGACGTAGGTGCCGAGCATCTCGAAGCGCAGATCAGGGATGCGGCGCAAGCCCTCGTCCCAGTAGGCGCGCAGCGCGGCCCTGCCGGCGATCACCCCGTCGCAGTCATCGAGCAGCTGCGCCGCAACGGGCGACGTAAAGACGACATCGTCGGCATAGTGGCCCATGATCCGGTCCAGGTCGTGTGCGTTCCAGCAATCGACCCAGGTGGCGACGAACGCTTGAACTTCCGCATGGTCCACGCCGCGGATCATGTCATCAGCCCGTCCCGCCTGCGGCGACCCGCTGCCAGTCGCCGCCTGACCAGCGAGGCCAAGCGATGCTGTTTCGTGGCCTTGGTACCACGGGCCACACCGACATACCCAAGCGATAGACCGCGCGACCGCCATCATGCGGCCAGCGGATCCTCTAAGCGGATCGTTGACTGGACGTCGTTCGGACGGATCTTCGACGCGACGCACCCACGCCCTCGCGACGTCCAGTCGGGGACAGGCGGCTGGGCCGCGGACTGCTCGCTCGACGTGCCGTCAGCAGCCAAAGAGCGACCAGAACTTATGGTTGCGCGCCTCTTGATCGGAGAGCACAAGGTTGCGGATAGCGTCGGGGAGCTGGTCCCGTTGCCAGGGGCATTCCCGGCGGCCCGCCGACTCTCGCGCATCGTCGGATAGACCGTGCCGCACCGCTCTGATCGCATAGGCGAACGCACCGAGCTCGTGGTCGGCCATGTGCGCGGTGGCGACCGCATGCCCTGCAGCGCGAGCGGCTTCCCGGGCCACCCCGGAGGCCTCCCTAGCCGCTTGATGCGCAGCGTAGGCGGCCTCGCGAGCGCGGGTCATCGCTGTCTCCCGCCGAGACCAACCGCGTGCCCTATCGATTGCCCGCCGTAACCGGTCGTCATCCGGGTGATGGTCGGTGAACAGATGGAAGACATGCTCGGCACAGTCAGCCGCCCACCCGACCAGAAGGCGGTGGTCGCCATCATCGAGCGTGCCGCCGCGCCGCAAGGTCACGAGCCGGCGATCTCGACGCCCTGAGTAAGTCGCACGGTGCTCAATCGGATCCCCCGACATCGTCACAGAAGGATCCTTAGCCGGGGACGCCTTCGAGGGACGCGGGCGCACTGACAGATCGATTGCTGGCCTCCCAACTCGGTCGCCCGCACGCCGAGGGCTAGCATTGCTTCACTCACTGCGTCCGAACTGCTCGGGGAGATTTGCGATGGTCGCCACCACGCCACATGCGTCAAGGACACGAAGCTCGACGAGCGCGGGCGTGATCTGCCTCCTCGCTGGCGCCCTGTTCGGGCTGATGTCGGTCTACTCGAACAGCCGGGAGACGTGCGCCGTATGGGTTCTGGTCGCGTTGGCCTTCGCGTTCGTGGCCGGATTGCTTCTCCGCCCAGCGCGGTCGATGAGCTACGGCGACGGCCCTCCTCAGCGTCAGTAGGGAGCCCCCGTGGGACGCTCGCCGGGCGTCCATCCCGGCCCGTCCAGGGTTCGTCGGCTGGGACACGCGGGCTGGTTACGCCGTCCGGGCTCCGGCGACCCGCTGGACTTGGGAAAGCACCTGAGCGGTGCTCAGCACCGCCACGCCGATGTTCTGCATCTCGCGGCGGCCCACGTCATACAGGCCTGACACCGCGTCGTCGACCAGGACGGCTCGGTAGTCACGCTCGCTGGCCTCGTAGATGGAGGCGCGGGGACAGTTGGGGAAGTTGCAGCCGGCAACCACGACTGTGTCGACAGCGGCCGATCGGAGGTGCTGATCGAGGCTCGTCTCAAAGAAGGCGCCCCAACGCGGCTTGTAGATGACGACCTCGGTCGGACCTAGAGCCT
>JAABUZ0100001702.1_pt1 | contig 40410 bp, 50 predicted proteins | sample 5562091 | NCBI WGS metagenome assembly JAABUZ01 (sample SAMN12813069, study PRJNA571459) | rock metagenome | isolation source: Antarctica rocks | place: Antarctica: Victoria Land, Linnaeus Terrace sud | collected 2015-12-21
CGCCGTCCCTTGCACCTCGACGAAGCTGCCGTCGCCGGTGCAGACGACGTTCATGTCCGTGTCGGCCTTGCTGTCCTCGGCGTAGGGCAGGTCCAGCCGTGCCTCGCCGTCGACGTATCCCACGCTGACCGCGGCGATGGATCGGGGCAGCGGCTCGGCGCCGGCCTTGAGAGACCCGTTGCGCCGCAACCACTCCACCGCGTCGTGCAAGGCCACCCAGGCGCCGGTGACCGCGGCCGTGCGGGTGCCGCCGTCGGCGACCAGCACGTCGCAGTCGAGCGCGATGGTGTTCTCACCCAGCGCGGACAGATCGATGCAGGCGCGCAGGCTGCGCCCGATGAGCCGGCTGATCTCGTGGGTGCGTCCGCCGACCTTGCCGCGCACCGACTCCCGGTCGTTGCGGGTGTTGGTGGCCCGCGGGAGCATCGCGTATTCGGCGGTCACCCAGCCGAGCCCGCTGCCCTTGCGCCAGCGCGGCACGCCGACGGTCACGCTCGCGGCGCACAGGACCCGGGTGCTGCCGAAGGAGACCAGGCAGCTCCCCTCGGCCGGCTCCTGCCAACCTCGCGTCAAGGTCACCGGCCTCAGCTCGTCATTGGCACGTCCGTCGGGTCTCGGCACGGCCAGGACACTAGGCGGTCGCCTAGCGTGCCCGAAGTGGACCTCGCAGATCTCGTCTGGCTGGACGCGACCGACCTGGCGCGCCTGATCGCTCAGGGCGATGTCACGGCAGTCGAGGTCGTCCAGGTCCACCTGTCCCGCATCGAGGCCGTCGGCGAGCGCGTCAACGCCTTCGTCACGGTGCTCGGAGAGCAGGCCTTGCGGGCCGCCACTCGGGTCCGCAGCGGACCCCTCGCCGGCGTTCCCTTCACGGTCAAAGATTCCTTCGACACCGCCGGAGCGCGCACGACCCGCGGATCCTTGCTGTTCACCGACCACGTACCGGAGATCGATGCCACCGCGGTGTCCCGTCTTCGCAATGCGGGCGGCATCCTGCTCGGCAAGACGAACCTGCCCGAGATGTCGTACTGGACCGAAACCGACAACCGGGTGGCTGGGCGGTCGTCGAACCCCTACGACGCCGAACGCACTCCGGGTGGGTCCAGTGGCGGTGAGTCGGCCGCCATCGCCGCCGGCATGTCCCCGCTCGGGCTGGGCAGCGACGTCGCGATCTCGGTTCGGGGACCAGCGCACGACACCGGCATCGCCTCGATCAAGCCCACCCACGGCCGAGTGCCGTACACGGGCCACTTCCCCGACTCTCTCCGGCGCTGGTGGCACGTCGGGCCGATGGCGCGCAGCGTGCGCGACCTTCGGCTTGCGCTGCGCCTGCTGGAAGGACCCGACGGGCTCGACCCGTACGCGGTCGCGCTGCCACGACCCCCGCGCGCCGGGAACCTGACCCGCGTCGGTTGGACCAGCTCAGCGTTCGGTCCGCTGGACCCTGACGTAGCGGCTGCCGTCGCCGCCGCTGCTGCCGCTCTGGCCGACCTCGGCCTGCAGGTGGAGCAGGTCGCCGTGCCGGAGCTCGCCGAGCACAACTACACCCGGACCTCCGCGACCCTGTTCACCGCGGAGCTGCTCCCATACCTGCGCCGGGTGACGGCCGGCCGGGAGCGAGATTTGCACCCGGTGATGGCACGAACGCTGCAACAGCCCGACGTCGGGCTGCCCGACTACCTGTCGGCCGAGCGCGAGGTGGAGCACGTGCGATCGGTGTTCGCCCGCTGGTTCCAGGCATACGACGTGCTCCTGTGCCCTGTCGTTGCCTTTCCCGCACCGCTGCATGCTCAGTCGCATCACGCCGTGAACGGGTGTCAGGTGCCGGCCCGCGACGTGATGAGGGCGACCGTGCCCTTCAACCTCGCGGGTCTGCCCGCGGTGGCGTTGCCGTTCGGGGTCACCGCAGCCGGCCTCCCCGTCGGCATCCAGCTCGCCAGCCGCTGGTGGGCCGACGAGGACCTCCTCGAGCTCGCGCAGCGTCTTGAGGCGGTCAGTCCGGTCCTCGGCCGGCGCCCGAGGGCCTCGCTGACCTGACCGGACACGAGGAGTGGCACGCCGGCTCAGACCTCGTAGACGACGCCGCGGACGGCTACGTCGAGAGCCCCGCGAAAGGCCGGCGACGCCTCCTCGTAGCTGCGCTGCCGGTCACCCCACGGCGTGATGTGGGTGAGCAGCAGCCGCTCGGCCTGCGCGCGCGCCGCGTGCTCCCCCGCCTGGCGGCCGGTCAGGTGCACGCCGGGGGGATTCTCGTCCCCGTCGTACCAGCTGGCCTCGAACAACGCGAGGTCGGTTCCCTGCGCGAGCGACACCAGCTCGTCGCAGACCCCGGTGTCGCCGCTGTAGGTCAGCGAGCGGCCCCCCGCCGACCAGCGCGAGCCGTGGCAGCGCACCGGGTGGTTCATGGTCGCGAGGTCCACGGTGAACGGGCCGATCTCCAGCCGCCCGGCGGTCACGGTGCGGAAGTCGTAGACCTCCTCCAGCCTGTCCGTCGCCGGCCAACCCCCGGCCTCCGACAGCCGCGCCCTGGTGCCGGCGGGCCCGTAGACGGGCAGCACCGGTGGCGGCTCGCCGGGGCAGTAGCGGCGCGCGTAGGTGTAGCCGACGAGGTCCAGGCAGTGGTCGGCGTGCAGGTGGGACAGGAAGACCGCGTCCACCCCGAACAGGTCCGCGTGGTGCTGCAGCTCCCCGATCGCGCCGCTGCCGACGTCGATGAGGACGGTGAACCCCTCGTGCTGCAGCAGGTACGCCGAGCAGCCGGTGTCGGGCCCCGGGAAGGTGCCGGAGCAGCCGAGGACGGTGAGCTTCACGCCGGAACGCCGGCGGCGGTGCCGGCGACGGCCTCCACCAGCGCCACCTCCGGTCCCAGGAAGCGCCGACCCAGCCGGGCGAACGGCTCCGGGTCACCGGTCGCGAGGAACCTGTGCACCGGCGGCGGCAGCGCCGGGTCGCGCTCCAGGCCGCGGGTCAGCAGCACCCTGACGACGTCCTGCGCGGTCTGCTCGGCGCTGCTGACCAGCGTCACGCCCTCGCCCATCGCCAGCGCGATCACCCCCGACAGCAGCGGGTAGTGCGTGCAGCCCAGCACCAGCGTGTCCACGCCGGCATCCTGCAACGGCGCGAGACTGGCCTGCACCACCTGCAGCACCTGCCGTCCGCTGGTCACCCCGCGCTCGACGAACCCCACGAACGCGGGGCACGCCGTGCTCGTCAACGTGACCGCCGGCGCGGCGGCGAAGGCATCCTCGTAGGCCCCACTCATGACCGTCGCCACCGTGCCGATGACGCCGACCCGCCCGCTGCGGGTCGCGGCCACCGCCCGGCGGACGGCGGGCCGCACCACGTCGAGGACCGGCACCGGATAGCGCTCCCTGGCGTCGGCCAGCGCCGCAGAAGTCCCGCTGTTGCAGGCGATGACGAGCAGCTTCGCACCCTCGTCGACCAGCCGGTCGAGGCAGGCCAGCGTGTAGGCGCGCACCTCCGCGAGCGGGAGCGGGCCGTAGGGTCCGTGCGCGGTGTCACCGAGATAGAGCAGCCGCTCGTGGGGCAGCTGGTCCAGCACCGCGCGCGCGACCGTCAGACCGCCGACACCGCTGTCGACCAGGCCGATCGGGCCATCGGCGGCACGGCTAGTCAGGCCCACAGCTGCCCCTCGAGGGCCGCCTCGGCCTCCTCCAGCGTCCCGGCGTAGGCCCCGGTCGACAGGTACTTCCACCCGCCGTCGCAGACGACGAAGGCGATGTCGGCGCGCTCACCGGCCGCCTCGGCGCGCCCGCCCACCGCGAGCGCGGCGTGCAGGATCGCCCCGGTGGAAATCCCGGCGAAGATCCCCTCGACCTGCACCAGTTCGCGCACCCGACGTAGCGCAGAGCCGTGGTCGACGGAAAAGCGGGTGGTGAGCACCGAGGCGTCGTAGAGCTCCGGCACGAAACCCATGTCGATGTTGCGCAGGCCGTAGACAACGTCGCCGTAACGCGGCTCCGCGGCGACGATCTGCACGCCGGGGACCTTCTCGCGCAGATAGCGCCCGGCGCCCATCAGCGTGCCGGTGGTGCCCAGGCCGGCGACGAAGTGGGTGATGGTCGGCAGGTCCGACAGCAGCTCCGGCCCGGTCGTCTGATAGTGCGCCAGCGAGTTCGCCGGGTTGCCGTACTGGTAGAGCATCACCCAGTCGGGGTGCTCGGCGGCCATCTCCTTGGCCACCCGGACGGCCTCGTTGGAGCCGCCGGCCGCCGGCGACGACACGATCTCGGCGCCCCACATCTGCAACAGCTGGCGCCGCTCGACCGAGGTGTTCTCCGGCATCACGCACACCAGCGAATAGCCCCGCTGGGCGCATACCATCGCCAGCGAGATGCCGGTGTTGCCGCTGGTCGGCTCCAGCACGGTCGCCCCTGGCCCCAGCCGACCGGTCGCCTCCGCGTCGAGCACCATCGCCAGCGCCGCACGGTCCTTCACCGAGCCGGTCGGATTGTCCTGCTCCAGCTTCGCCCACAGCCGCACCCGCGGCGACGGCGAAAGCCGGGGCAGCCCCACGAGGGGGGTGCCACCCACGGCGTCGAGCAGGGAGTCGAAGCGCACCGCTCAGCCGCCCGCGACCGCCGGCAGGATCGTCACGGTCTGACCATCCCGGACGGGGGTCTGCAGGCCGCCGAGGAAGCGCACGTCCTCGTCGTCGACGTAGACATTGACGAAGCGGTGCAGCCCGCCGTCGTCGGCGACCAGCCGGGCCCGCAGCCCCGCGTGGTGGGAGTCGAGGTCGGTGATGACGGCGTCGAGCGTGTCGCCCGACGCCTCGACGGCCTTCTCACCCCCGGTGTAGGTGCGCAGGATCGTCGGCACGCGGACGGAGGCGGTCACGTCGGGAGTCAACCATCGACGAGCGTGACCTCTTCCTCGCGCACCGTCCCGTCGGGGTCGATGGTGAACGAGCGCAGCTCCTCGACGTCGGGCTCGCGGGTGGACACCAGCAGCCAGTGCGTGCCCGGGGTGTTGGCCGACCACCGCACGTCGGTGCGCGAGGGGTAGGCCTCGGTCATCGTGTGTGAGTGGTAGACGACGACCAGCTCCTCATCGGCGTCGTCCATCTCCCGGTTGACCCGCAGCCACTCCCCCGAGTCGAAGGTGAAGCCGGTCGGGGAGCGCTCGGCATTGGTCAGCGGCACGACCCGCTCGACCCGCCCGTCCCGACCGGTCATCACCCCGCAGCACTCGTCGGGATGGTCGCGCCGCGCGTGCGCCAGCACGCTCTCGCGGGCACTGCCCGGCAGCGTGAGCACGGTCAGGACCCTAAGCGCGGTACGGCGGCGGCCGCCGCGCGTCGATGGCGTCGAGGGCCTCCACCAGCAGGCTCTGCACGTGCCCGAAGGACGCCTGCACCTGCAGCGCCACCGCGACAGGGGAGCCGGCCGGCGCGTCCGCCATCAGCCGCTCGGCGTCATGGTCGGTGCGTAGGCCCAGCCGGGCCCCGAGGGCGAGCCGCAGGTCGTTGACGGCGAGCAGCCAGGCCCGCGCGTCGGCGCCGGACAAGTGCTCCTCGCCGGCGGTCGCGGCCAGCCGGTGGGCCCGCGCCAGCACCCCCGCGCGCAGGTCCCCCTCGGTGAGCCGGCGGAACTCCCCGGCCGCCTCCGCCTCCGACTCGTCATAGGCGCTGGGAAACAGCCGCGCCAGCACCTCGTCCTGCGGCGGGGCGGGGGCGCGCTCGGGGGGGCGCAGGCCGGCGAACGGATCGTCCGGGTCTGCGGCGGCCGCGCCGGCGGCAGCGCCGGGGGCTCCGCCACCGACCAGGTCGGCGAGCTGACCGGCCTGGCTGGCGAGCAGCTCACGCACCCACCCGGGCAGCCGGACGGCGACACCATCGCTGCCGGCACCCGCCGGCCGCACGCTCCAGCGCGCCACGCGAGTCAGCCCCGCCTAGTCCTGCTGCAGGGTCGCCCAGAGGCCGTGCGCGTGCAGGGCCTGCACGTGCGCCTCGACCTGCTCGCGGGTGCCGCTCGCCACGGCGGAGCGCCCCTCCTCGTGCACCTGCAGCATTAGCTTGTCGGCCTTTTCGAAGGAGTAGCCGAACAACTGCTGGAAGACCCGCCGGACATAGGTCATCAGGTTGACCGGGTCATTCCACACGATCGCCACCCACGGCCGATCCGGGTCGGTCGTCGGCTGTGGCACGTCGGTGCGCTCGGGTGTGATGACGGGTGCCGTCATGTGCCCGATCGTAGGGTCCTCGGGGTGACGACCGCGCTGCTGACCGACCACTACGAGCTGACCATGCTGCGCGCCGCGCTCGCCAGCGGCGTCGCCGGCCGGTCCTGCGTGTTCGAGGTGTTCGCCCGCCAGCTGCCCGCCGGTCGTCGCTACGGCGTGGTTGCCGGCACCGCCAGGGTGCTCGCCGCCGTGCGCGACTTCCACTTCGGCACCGACGAGCTCGGGCGGCTGCTCGCCGACGGGGTGGTCGACGCCGCCACCGCGGACTGGCTCTCGGCGTACTCCTTCTCCGGCGATCTGGACGGCCACGCCGAGGGGGAGACCTGGTTCCCCGGGACCCCGGTGCTCACCGTGCGGGGCAGCTTCGGCGAGTGTGTGTTGCTCGAGACCGTCGTGCTGTCCGTGCTCAACCATGACTGCGCCGTCGCCGCCGCGGCGTCGCGCATGGTGACCGCCGCCAACGGGCGGCCCTGCGTGGAGATGGGCGGCCGGCGCACGCACGAGTGGGCGGCGGTGGCGGCCGCGCGGGCGGCGTACGTCGCGGGGTTCGCCGGCTCGTCCAACCTGGAGGCAGGGCGCACCTGGGGGGTGCCCACGAGTGGCACCAGCGCGCATGCCTTCACGTTGGTGCACGACACGGAACACGCGGCGTTCACGGCGCAGGTCGCCGCGCTGGGAGTGGGGACGACACTGCTGGTCGACACCTACGACGTCGAGCAGGGGGTGCGCACCGCCGTTGCTGCCGCCGGGACCGGCCTCGGCGCGGTGCGCATCGACTCGGGCGACCTGGGTGCGCTCGCCCACGAGGTGCGCGCCCAGCTCGACGGGCTCGGCGCGACCGGGACCAGGATCGTGGTCACGGGCGACCTCGACGAGCACGCCATCGCCGGGCTCGGGGCGGCCCCGGTCGACTCCTACGGCGTGGGCACCTCGGTCGTCACCGGCTCCGGCGCCCCCACGGCCGGCTTCGTCTACAAGCTCGTCGAGGTCGACGGACGCCCGGTGCACAAGACCTCGACCGGCAAGGCCACCCGGGGTGGACCCGCCGACGTGCTGCGCCGCAGCGGATCGGACGGGGTGGCCATCGCCGACGTGCTGCGACCAGCGGGGGCCCGGCCGGCCCGGCTGGAGGAGCGGCCGCTGCACGTGCCGCTGATGCGCGGTGGAGTGGTGGTGGGCGACGACGAGCTGGCGGCAGCCAGGGCGCGCTGCGCGCGGTCGCGTGCCGGCCTCCCGCGGTCGGCGCTGCAGCTGCTCCGCGGCGAGCCGGCGCTGGCCACCGTGCTGGCGGACTGGCCCGGCTGACGGGTGCCGCCGCGCCGCAGCACGAGGACGACGAGCACGGTCACCAGCACCGCGAGCAGCACCAGCGCCGTTGCGGCGACCAGGGTGGCCGGCCCCCGCCAGCGGGCGGGCGGTGGTCCGGGAGCCAGCAGCTCCAGCTCGACAGCTTCCCCAGCCGCCGGGGCGGCGACCGCGCCGGCCGGCAGCGGCAATGCCCGCGGGGCGACGTAGCTCCGGACGCCGAGCTCGAAGGGCCGCGGCTCGGCCGGACCCTCGGCAGCCGATGCCGGCTCCGCTGGCGGTCGCGGCTGCGGCGGCGTGACGCGCGCGGTCGGGATCGCCGCGGCCAACGCGAGCGCCGCCTGCCGCGCGCCGGGTCGCCCGCGAGCCGGTCCGACCAGGCGCAGCACCAGCTGCCAGGCCTCGCCGGGGAGGCCCGCCGGCGGCCGCCCCGGCACCGGCTCTGCGACCACGCCCAGCAGCCGGGCAGTTAGCAGTCCGAGGTCCAGGACATCCTGCGCCGCCGCCACTTCGGGACCGGTCAGCCCGGTCAGGCCCCCGCCGGACAGCCGCGCCACCAGCCGCCCGTCCCGCGCAGCGCCGTCCAGGTGCACGGCCGCCGTCGAGACCGCGCCGTGCCTGAGCCCTGCGGCATGCAGGGCGGTCAGGCCGAACCCGACGTCGGCGGCCAGCCGGAGCACCTCCGCCCAGGGGAGGGTCGCCCTGGCACCCGGCACCACGAGCGGGGGCTGCGCGGGTCCGGCGCGCAGCACCGCGGGCCGCCCGGGCGCCGCCGGTAGGAACTCCCGCCAGGGAACCAGGTGCTGGTATCGCAGGCCCAGCAGCACCGAGGCCCGGTGCCGCGCGACCCCCGCGGCCACCCCCGGCAGCTCCACCTCGAGCCCGAGCGGGGGGGCGGTGGGCGACCGGCCCGTCCCGGCGCTCAGGACGCCGGCGCGCGTGCCAACCACAGCGCCGCCCGCTTCACCGCCAACGTCTCGGCCACCACCTCGGCGAGCACGGATCCGTCGGCCAGGGCGGGCACCAGGTGATCCTGACAGGTCGTCAGCCCGCCACCCCCCACCAGGGCCGCAGCGGGCCGCCGCGGGTCAGGCCGCGAGCACCTTGGCCGCCGTGGTGGCCGGCTCGAGCGCGAGCGCCAGCACCTCGCGCACGTCGGCCACCGGGTGGACGGTCAGCTGCTCGAGCACGGACGCGGGGACGTCGTCGAGGTCGGGCTCGTTGCGGGCCGGGATGAGCACCGTCGTGATGCCCATCCGGTGCGCCGCCAGCAACTTCTGCTTCAGGCCGCCGATGGGCAGCACCCGACCGGTCAGCGACACCTCGCCGGTCATGGCCACGTCGGAGCGCACCGGCCGCCCGGACAGCAGCGACGCGAGCGCCGTCGTCATCGTCACGCCGGCCGACGGCCCGTCCTTGGGGACCGCCCCCGCCGGCACGTGGATGTGCACCCCGCGCTCGCGCAGGTCACCCACCGGCAGCTCCAGCTCCGCGCCGTGGGAGCGCAGGAACGACAGCGCGATCTGCGCCGACTCCTTCATCACGTCACCCAACTGGCCGGTCAGCGTGACGCCGGACCCGCCCGTCTCCGGGTCGGCGAGCGACGCCTCGACGAACAGCACGTCGCCACCGGCACCGGTCACCGCGAGACCGGTGGCCACGCCGGGCACCGAGGTGCGCTCGGCCGCCTCGTCGGTGAACCTCGGTCGCCCGACCAGCCCGCGCAGCGCGGCCTCGTCCACCACCACCGGCTCCTGCGCGACCGGCTCCTGCGCGACCGGCCCGCCGGCGACCGCCAGCCTCGAGGTGACCTTCCGCAGCGCCCGCGCGATCAGCCGCTCGAGCTCGCGCACGCCGGCCTCCCGGGTGTACGACGCGGCCAGCACGTGCAACGCGGAGTCCTCGACCACGACCTCGTCGGGGGTGAGACCGGCCCGCTCGAGCTGCCGCGGCAGCAGGTGGTCGCGCGCGATGGTCACCTTCTCGTCCTCGGTGTAACCGTCCAGACGCACCAGCTCCATCCGGTCCAGCAGCGGACCGGGAATGGAATCCAGGACGTTGGCGGTGGCCAGGAAGATGACGTCGGACAGGTCCAGCTCGACCTCGAGGTAGTGATCGCGGAAGGTGTGGTTCTGGGCCGGGTCCAGCACCTCCAGCAGCGCCGCCGTCGGGTCGCCCCGATAGTCGCTGCCCACCTTGTCGACCTCGTCGAGCAGCACGACGGGGTTCATCGAGCCGGCGTCGGTCAGCGCCCGCACGATGCGCCCGGGCGCCGCCCCGACGTAGGTCCTGCGGTGACCGCGGATCTCGGCCTCGTCACGGACGCCGCCGAGGGCGACCCGCACGAACTCGCGGCCCATCGCCCGGGCAACCGACTCGCCAAGCGAGGTCTTGCCGACACCGGGAGGGCCGACGAGGGCCAGCACGGCGCCGGACCGGCGTCCGCCGACCACGCCGAGGCCCTTGTCCTCGCGCCGCTTGCGCACGGCCAGGTATTCGGTGATCCGGTCTTTCACGTCGTCCAGGCCGGCGTGGTCGGCGTCGAGCACCGCCCGCGCACCGACGACGTCGTAGCTGTCCGCGGTCCGAGTGCCCCACGGCAGCGCGAGCACCGTGTCGAGCCAGGTGCGGATCCAGCCGCCCTCCGGCGACGCGTCCGACGTCCGCTCCAGCTTGTCGACCTCCTTGATGGCCGCCGCGCGCACGGCCTCCGGCAGGTCCGCCTCGGTCACCCGCACGCGGTAGTCGGCCTCCTGCTCTCTCTCCGCGGAGCCGCCGTCGAGCTCACGCAGCTCCTTCTTCACGGCCGCGAGCTGCTGGCGCAGCAGGAACTCCCGCTGCTGGCGCTCCATCCCCTCCTGCACGTCCTTACGGATGGTCTCCGCGACGTCCATCTCGGCCAGGTGCGCCCGGGCCAGGCCGACGACCAGCGTCAGCCGCTCATGCACGTCGACGGTCTCCAGCACGCGCAGCTTCTGCTCGTCGGACAGGTACGGCGCGTAGCCGGCGGTGTCGGCCAGCAGGGACGGGTCGCTGATCCTCGTCACGCTGTCCACGACCTGGAACGCGCCGCGCTGCTGCAGGATCGTGGTGACCAGGCCCTTGTACTCCCTGCCCAGCTCCAGCGTCTCCTCGGCATGGGTCTCCGGGTCGGCGACGACGGTCGCCTCCACCCACAAGGCGGCACCCGGACCGGTGGTCCCGGTGCCGATGCGCGCCCGTGCCGTGCCGCGTACGACGGCGGCCGGCTGGCCGCCCGGCAGCCGCCCGACCTGCTCCAGGGTGGCGACGGTGCCGACGGCGGAGTAGCGGCCGTCGGGGCGGGGGACCAGCAGCACCCGCTGCTGCTTGTCGCCGCCGGCCTGGGCGGCGTCGACGGCGGCCCGGACGTCGGGCTCGTCGAGCTCGAGCGGCACCACCATCCCCGGCAGCACCACGGAGTCGGTCAGCGGCAGGACGGGGAGGGTGAGGATCTGCGGCGTAGGCGTGCTCTCGGTCATGCCGATCACAACGCGGCTCGACCGGTGCGATTCCTTGAGCCACGTCCGCTCAAGGCATAGCCGGGTGCAGGCTGACTGCATGGGACGCGTCACCACCCGCCGCCCGGTCACCCGGCTCAGCGTCGCCGCCGACGGCGGCGCCGCAAGCAGGACCCGTCCCGACACGCTCGTGGTCGAGGAGCCTCTGGAGATCCGCGTCGTGGCCGCGCCCTGGCGGTGACCATGCGCACTCCCGGCCACGACATCGACTTGGCGCACGGCTTCCTCGTCAGCGAGGGCGTCGTGCACGCTGCCGGCGAGGTGCTGACCGCCCGCTACTGCGCCGGCGCCACCGACGAGGGCGTCAACACCTACAACGTGCTCGACGTGGCGCTGGCCGACGGCGTGGCCGCCCCGGACCCCAGCCTGGAGCGCAGCTTCTACACGACCAGCTCCTGCGGCCTGTGCGGCAAGGCCAGCGTCGACGCCGTGCGCACCAGCTCGGCGTTCGAGGTGTCCGGCGGCCAGCTGCGCGTGGCCGCTGAGCTGCTCACCCGCCTGCCAGACGCCCTGCGCGGCGCCCAGGCGGCCTTCGCCACCACGGGAGGGCTGCACGCCGCTGGCCTGTTCGACCGCGACGGCGCGCTGCTCGTCGCCCGCGAGGACGTCGGGCGGCATAACGCGGTCGACAAGGTGGTCGGCTGGGCGCTGCAGCAGGGGCTGCTGCCCCTGCGCGAGACCATCCTGATGGTCAGCGGTCGGGCCAGCTTCGAGCTCACGCAGAAGGCACTGATGGCTGGGATCTCTTTGCTGGCAGCGGTATCCGCCCCCTCTTCGCTGGCCGTGGACCTCGCTGCCGACAGCGGGATGACCCTCGTCGGGTTCCTGCGCGGCTCGTCGATGAACCTCTACGCCGGAGCCGAGCGGGTGGTGGTCGCCGCGCGGCAGGTGAGCGCCGCCCGCTGAGGGGGTAGCCCGCGCGCATGACACCGTCGTCCACCTCCGTCCAGGGCTTCTCCACCCCCGCCCAGGTCGCGGTGCTCGCCAGCGACGCCGGCGTGGCGAAGGCGAACCTGCCGCTGTCGAAGATGCTGGTGGGCGGCTTCCTCGCCGGCGCCTACATCGCCTTCGCCAGCCTGCTGGCGGTCACCACCACCGCCGGCCTGGACCCCGCCCGGTGGGGCACGCTGCCGACCCTGATCACCGGCCTGGTCTTCAGCCTCGGGCTGGTGCTGGTCATCGTCGCCGGCGCCGAGCTGCTGACCGGCAACATGGCGTTGCTGCCGCTGGCGCTGCTGCAGCGGCGGATCACCCTCGGGCGGTTGGGGATCAACGTGGCCGTACTGTTCCTGGCCAACCTGGCCGGCTCGCTGTTGGTCGCCTATCTGCTCGCGGTCAAGTCCGGCGTGATCGGGGCCCCCGGGACCGGGGAGCAGGCGCACCTGATCGGCACCCGGCTCGGCGCGCTGGCCAGGGCCAAGGCGTCCACCGAGAGCGACCTGCAGATCTTCCTGCGGGCGGTCGGCTGCAACTGGCTGGTCTGCCTTGCCGTGTGGATGGCGTTGGCGGCCAAGGACATCGGCGGCAAGATCCTCGCCATCGTCTTCCCCATCACCGCCTTCGTCGCGATGGGCTTCGACCACGTGGTGGCAAACATGTTCTTCCTGCCGGCGGCCGTGTTCGACCACGCCGGTGGCGTCACCTTCGTGCAGACGGTCAACAACCTGGTCTTCGCCTTTGTCGGCAACCTGATGGGGGCCAGTGTCTTCGTCGCCGGCGCCTACTGGTTCCTCTACCTGCGCGAGGATGCCCCGGCCCGGTGACCGGTCAGGCGACGGGTCAGGCGACCGGTCAGGCGACAGCGCCCACCAGGTGCCGCGCGAGCGCGGCCCGCAGTTCCTCCAGGCCGAGCGGCTTGGCGAGGAAGGCGTCCATCCCGGAGTCCAGACAACGGCGCCGGTCCTCGGCGAACGCGGCCGCCGACAACGCCACCACCGTCGTGCGCTCCGTGCCCTCGGCGACCTCCCGCGCCCGCAACCGCTGGGTCGTGCCGGGTCACGCGCCAGGAGAGACGTGCTAGTCCTGCGGGCGGCCGAGCATGCCGGCCAGCTCGGCGCAGATCTCCTCCACCGCCTCCGCGGCGGCCGGCGAGAGCAGCCCGAAGCCGAAGAAGCCGTGCACCATCCCGTCATAGCGGCGCAGCACGACGGGCACCCCGGCCTTCTCCAGCGCACCGGCGTAGGCCTCACCCTCGTCGCGCAGCGGGTCGAACTCCGCGGTGGCGATGATGGCGGGAGCCACACCGGTGAGGTCGGCGTACGCCGGTGAGAAGCTCGGGTCGGCGGGGTCGCCTCCCTCGGGCAGGTAGTGACCGGCGAACGACAGCATGTCCTCCGCGGTGAGGAAGTAGCCGTCGCCGTTGTCGGTCCGCGAGGGGTAGTCGGCGTCGGGGTTGAAGTCCACGCTCGGGTAGAGCAGCAGCTGCGCGGCCAGGGCCACCCCGGCGTCGCGCGCCGCGACGGCCACCAGCGCGGCCAGGTTCCCCCCGGCGCTGTCCCCACCGACCGCGACCCGCGCGGGGTCGCCCCCGAGCTCTGCCACGTGCTCGACGGCCCACTGCGTCGCCGCCCAGCAGTCCTGCGCCGCGGCGGGGGCCTTGGCCTCCGGAGCGAGCCGGTAGTCCACCGACAGCACGACCACATCCGCCCGCGCACACAGCAGCCTGGCCTGGTCGTCGTGGCTGTCGATGTCACCGATGACGAAGCCTCCCCCGTGGAAGAAGACCAGGGTGGGCAGCGCCTGCCGTCCCTCCGGCCGATACACCCTGGCGCGCAAGGGAGCCGCCGCACCCGGGACCTCGATGTCCTCGGTGGACGCGACCCGCGCCATCGTCGCCGGGTCGCGCAGCCCTGTCGTCATGAAGGAGAACCGCTGCCGGGCGCCGGCGACGTCGCCGGTCGCGAGCGAGGGTGCGCCCATGTCGGCGAGTGCCTGCAGCATGGAACCGATCGCGGGGTCGACGGGCACGGGGCGCTCCTCGGATTGGGCTGGGGTGACGACGGTCACCGTACGGCGACGGCCGCCGGCTCCCGGTCCGGCACCGCGCGCGCCACCCCGGCGAGGACGGCTCCGCCGACGAGCGCGACCGCGACGACCAGGAGGGCGTGCACGACGCCGACCTGCTCCGCGAGGAAGCCGACGAGCGGCGGCCCGCCGAGGAAGGCGGAGTAGCCGATGGTGCTCACCACCCCGACCCGGGGTGCGGCCGCCTGCGGGTCGTCGGCCGCGGCGCTCATCCCGACGGGGAACCCGAGGGCCGCGCCGGACCCCCAGAGCACGGCGCCGACGACGGCCCACGGCAGCCCCGGCCCGAAGACCACCAGCAGCAGTCCGGCAGCAGCACCCACCGCGCTCCCCCGCAACACCGGCGGCCGGCCGAACCGCTGCAGCAGAGCACCTCCTGCGGTCCGCATCACCGTCATGGCGGTGACGAACGCGCCGCCGATCGCCAGCGTGCGCGGTTCCCGCCACACCGCCCGGGCACGGGCGACCGCTGACTCACCCAGCGCAGGCGCGACCGCCGGCAGATAGGCCCGGACGGCGCAGCCGACGGCGGCCAGCAGCAGCGGGCCGGTGACGACGAGCTGGGTCGAGACCGGCACCGCGAGGGCCGCGCACCCCGCACCGACCGCGGCACCGGCCACCGTCCCGACGCTGAAGCCGGCGTGCAGCCGCGGCATCAGCACCCGCCCCAGGTGCCGCTCGACCGCGGCGCCCTCGACGTTCATCGCGACGTCCCACAGGGCGTTCCCGACGCCCAGCACGAGCAGCCCCGATCCCGTCACAGTTGGGCTACCCAGACCGAGACCCACTCCGGCGCATGAGATCCCGGCCGCGACGAGGGCGCTGCCAGCCAGCACTGCGCGGGCGGGCGACAGCCGCTGCACCAGCGCGCCGCTCACCGGCAGCGTCACCGTCGCGCCAGCCGTCAGGCAGAGCAGCAGCAGGCCGAGCCGGCCGGGACCGAGGCCCAGCCGGTCACGGGCCGTCGGCACCCGCGCCACCCAGGAGGCAAAGGCGAAACCGTTGAGGGCGAACGACGACGCGACCGCGAGGCGTGCCCGCTCCGCCTGCACGGCACGGCACCAGGTTACGGTTAGGTGGCCTCCGGCGCGCTGCCACCACCCGCGACCGCCACCACCCGCCGCTCGGCCGCCGAAACGCGGGCAGCGTCGAGGACCCGCAGCGTCGCGACAGCGTCCGCCGGGTCGACCGGGACCGGTCCGCGGCCGAGCAGCGCGTCGCGCCACCCGACGTAGAGCGAGCGATAGTCGCCCGGCAGCCCGCGCTCGCGCACCGCACGGTCGTCGGTGCCGACGGTGGCCCACGAGCCAGGAGCGGCCGACCGCCACGCCTCGTCCAGCGGTGACACCCCGTCCCGCAGCGCGGCTTCCTGACTGTCGAGCTCGGCCACCACGAGCGCCCCGCTGCTGCCGAGCACGCGCAGCCGCGGCCCGCGGGCGGCCGTCAGCGCCCCTGCCCACAGGTGCGACCGGACGCCGCTCTCGTGCGTGATGGCGAGGAAGACGTCGTCGTCGGCGTCCCCGCCCCGGCGCGCGTCCACCTCGGCGTAGACCTCGCGCACCGGTCCCCACAGCAGCAGCGCCTGGTCGACCAGGTGGCTGCCGAGGTCGAGCAGCACGCCACCGCCGTGGGCAGGGTCGCCGCTGGACCGCCAGCCTGCGGCGACCCGCGGGCGCCACCGCTCGAAGCGCGACTCGAAGCGGTGCACAGCACCCAGCTCGCCGCCGGCCAGCAGGCGCTGGAGGGTCAGGACGTCGCTGTCCCACCGACGGTTCTGGAAGACCGAGAGCAGCACGCCGCTCGCCCGGAACCGGTCCAGGATCCCTTGCGCCGCAGCGGCAGTGGGCGCGAGCGGCTTGTCGACCAGGACGGGGAGCCCCGCCTCCAGGGCGGCCAGGGCGAGCGGGCCGTGGCTGCGGTTCGGGGTGGCGACCACCGCGGTGTCGAAGCGGTCGGCTACGCTCCAGACCTCCTCCGCGCTTGCGAGCACCTCGACGCCCGGCAGCACGGCCCGGGCCCTGGCGGCCCTCCCGGCGTCGCGGGTGACCACGGCCGCGACCCGCAGCCCCGGCACCGAGGCGATCAGCGGAGCGTGCAGCGAGGCACCCGCCGCGCCGTAGCCGATCAGGGCGACCCGCAGATCCGTCACGGGGTCGCCGTCACTTGGTGGCGTTGACGATCACCGGCGCCGGCGAGCTGCTCCCGCCGGCACACGGCGTACTGCCCAAGACGACCTTGAGGTCTGCGAGCCGGGACAGGAAGTTCGCGCAGTTGACCTCCGGCGTCAGCGACTTCGCGAGGATCGTGTTGGCGTCCGCCTGTCCCTGCGCCCGGATCCGTGCCGTCTGGGCGTCGACCGTCGCCTGCTGCTGGGTGAACTGTGCCTGCGCCACCTGCTGCTGCGCGGTCAGCTTGTCCTGCGCGGCCTTGAGCAGGCTGTCCGGCAGCTGGATGGCACGGATCTGCACGGCGTCGAGCAGCACGCCGTGGGAGACGAGCTGCGGGCGGAGCCGCTCGCCGATGGCGGCGGCCAGCGCGTCACGGCTGGTGGTGGCCGCCTGGTCGGCGTCGTAGCGGGCGAAGACCGCCGGCACGGCCGAGCGGGCCGCCGGCCGGATCACGATGCCCTTGAGGTTGTCCACGCTGCCCACGGTGCGGAACAGCTCGTTGGCGTGCCCGGGGTCCACCGAATAGTTGATGGTCAGGTCGACGGGCAGCGACACGTCGTCCTTGCTGACGACGGTGATGCTGTCGTCGCCCTGCACCGCGCCCTCATTGGACTGGTGCACCATCACGTATTGCTGCAGCCGGGTCGACTCGGCGTGCACGTCGGTCCACGGTGCGAGGAAGTGCACACCGGGCTGAAGGTCGGCGCCGATCTGCCCGAACGTCGTGGGGATGCCGACGCTCGCCGCCGGCACACTCTTGACGCAGCTCGTCACGGCAAGCACGAGACCGAGCAGCGCCAGGATGCCCCCCGCCGGCGCGAGGGAGACGGGCTGACCGCTTGCTCGCCCCAGCGCCCTGGCGGGCATCCGGCGGACCAGGAGGGCGGCGACGAGCCCGGCGAGCAGGAGGACGAGGCCGAACACGAAGCGGGACACGGGAGCCTCTCGGGGCGGTCGACCGTGGTCAGGTGGCGCTGACCCGGCCGAGGTGGATGTCGCTGGTGACCTCGCCGCAGATGGTGCACCGCTTGCTGACGGTGGTGAAGCCCAGGTCGGCACGCTCCACCGTCTGGCCCAGCCCCGCGGCCAGCATCGAGTCCCGCTCCGGCTGGGCCAGGGCTCGCGGCGCGGTGTAGTCGTACGCCGCCTCCCCCCACAGGTGCTGGTGCTGCGGCTCTCGTGGCGCTGGCAGCGCCGGCTGCCGCCGCAGCAGCGCGGCACCGACTGCCCCTGCGGCGATCAGGGCGGCGAGGCCGAGGAGCAGGTCGGGCAGCACGGCCTCATGGTCCCGCGTGCGGGCCCAGTCGGGCGAGGTCGGTGGCCGACTCCCGCGCCTGGGGCGGCACCGTGACCGCCGGCCATCGCACGATCGGGTTCTCGGGCGTGTACGGCGCCAGCCGCCGGGCCAGCCGCTCTGCCACCCGGGACGCCTGCGCGCGGTCGTTCGTCACCACGGCGTCATATCCGTCCCCCCGGTCCGCGCGGACGGCGGTGAGCGCCCCGCCAGAATGCGGACCAACCACCGCGACGACCCAGGCGCCGGCAAGCTCATCACCGGCGGCAAGCGGGCCGCCCTGCACCCCCGGCGCCGGACGCTCGGGCATCCCCAACCCGACGATGCCCACCAGCGCGGCATGCTCGGCTACGGCGGCGTAGCGGTCGACGACGCCCCGCGTCAGGACCGCGGCGTCCTCCACGGCGGCAAGCAGCACCGCGTGCTGGCCGAGCTGCCGGGCCTGCTCCTCCAGCTGGCGGCTCAGCAGCGACAGCATGAGTCGGCTGGCGGGTCTGGACGCGGGGGCCGGCGACCCGCTGTCGGGGGCGCGCGGCACACCGGACCAGGGCAGCACCACGTCGGCCCGGCGGCGGGACGTGACGGCGGCGGCGGGACCGGGCCGGCCGAAGAGGAATCCCTGGCCCCAGGTCGCCCCGAGGGCCAGCGCGCGCTCGCGGTGCTCCTCGGTCTCGATCCCCTCCGCGAGGACGACGGCGCCCCGGGCGTGCGCGTACTCCCACGCCGCAGCGGCCGTCGCCCCGGCCCGGGTCGAGCTGCCCTGGGTCACCGAGATGTCGAGCTTGAGGATGTCCGGCTGCAGCAGCGGCACCAGGGCCAGCGAGTGCGGGTCCGCGCCGAGGTCGTCGATGGCGATGAGGTTGCCCCGATCGTGGATGCCGTCGGCATAGCGCAGCAGGTTTGCCGCCCGGTGCGTCAGGGTCCGCTCGGTGAACTCCACCACGATCTGGAACGGCACGGAATGCAGGACGTCGAGCAGCTCCCGGCTCATGGACAGATCATGGCCGGATCCCGGCTCGACATTGACGAAGACCAGCTGGAGGTCGCCTGGCGCGTCGCGGGCCCGCGACAGGCCAAGCACGCGGCAGACGATGTCGAGCTCGGTGAGCAGGCCGGCCGCCGCAGCAGCCGCGAACAGCGGTCCTGGAGCATGCAACGGCGAGCCGACCGGTCCCCGGGAGAGGATCTCGCAGCCGACCACGTCACCCGTGCGGAGCTCCACAATGGGCTGGTAGACCGAGATGATGTCGCGCTCGGCGACGATGCGCGCAATCTCCTCGCGCGCGGCGGGACCGGTCGGGGCAGCGTCGGTCTCGCCCATGCAGACCCGCCTTCCCTCGTCGCCCCCCGGGGAAGCCCCTCCGCCAGCCCCTCGGGAGTCTCGACCACGCTCGCCCCGACCTGAACCGCGTGCCGGCTGCCCGTAGCTGGGCTCAGCTCGACCAGCGGCTCGTCAGCGCCTCGTCGGCGGCTGTGGTGTCCACCTCGGCCAGCGACAGGCACCGATCGGGACACCGGCGACGAACAACGCCACGTCGACAGGACCGTCGTGCCCGGAGTTGTCCCACAACCCTCGCGGTGTCGGCACGACCGATGGCGTCGCCGACCAGCGGCCAGCTGCGCTGGTAGCGCTGCCGCGTCTTGTTCCCCGGGACCCGGTCGCCACGTATCCCGCAGCGACCGCGGCGTCGATGAGTTCCAGCTTGAGGGTGGGAGAAGACCGTCTCGGTGATGCACGTTCACGGCGTTCGAGCAGCCGCTCGAGCGTCGAGGCCGCGATCTGCGCCGCCGCCGGCGGCGTGGGTGCGTGCAGAGGCGCATGCGTGAACGTATGCTCGCCTTGTGGCGACAACATTGCGGGTCTCCGAGGCGACGCGCGCGCGCGCCGCAGCGCTGGCGGCTCAGCGCGGCAGCTCGATCGGTGACGTGGTCAACGAAGCCCTGGAGGCGTTGGAGGCGGCGGAGTTCTGGCGTCAGACGCGGGAGGCCCTGGCCCGGCACCCGCGGGCACTGGAGGAGGACCCGGTCTGGGAGCGCACCCTGCGCGACGGCCTCGACCGTGACTGACGCCCGTCGCGGTGAGCTGTGGCTGCTCGACCTCGGGGAACCCCTGGGACGCGAGCAGGGCTGGGTGAGACCAGCCTTGGTTGTCTCGTCGGACGACTGGAACCGGCATGCGCCGACGGTCGCGGTGCTGCCGCTGACAAGAACGAGACACGATCTGCCGACCCGGGTGGAGATCGAGCCTGACCCGGACAACCGGCTGGACTTTCCGTCGTACGCGCGATGCGAGGACATCCGTGGGGTCAGCCAGCACAGGCTGATGCACCGCATCGGCCGCGTCGACGGCGTCGTGATGGCTCTGGTTTCTCGAACGATGGGGCGGTTCCTCGACGTCTGACCCCTCCGACGGCGCGCCCAGGCGAAGTCGTCAGCGGCGGGATCACGGAGGGCGACGTCGAGGAGGCGGCGCTCGAGTGGCACCGCCGCCCGGAAGGCAGGCGCAGCCCCGTCGGCTGGCTGCTCCCAGAACGGAGCGCTCGAGCGGGTACTCGGGTCCGTAGGCAGAGGTCAGCCGGCGGAACCATCGTTGCGGCGTCGGTGCACGACCAAGGAATCGGGCCCGACCTCGACGAAGTCGGCCGCGTCGAACGCTGCGACGAGCGCGTCGAGATGCAGCTCAAACAGCGAGAGCAACGCCGTGTTCGTGATGTTGCCGGTGGTGACCACCAGGAGCCGCTGCGGCGACCTCATCAGGAGGTGGTTGTCTCGAAAATCTCGGTCCTTCGTGACGACGACGCGGTGTTCGTCATCGGCAAGCTCGGCGATCCTCCGGTCAGCGGTACGATTACCGTTCGGAAGGTCCGTCGTATGCACCACATCGTGCCCGGCCGTACTGAGTAACCACGAGAGGCGCAACGGGAGCTGGGCGTCGACGAGGAATTTCATCCACTGCCGAGCGGGACCACCCGACGATGACCCGCGGCGAGCGCGCCGAACTCCAGCGCGGCGAGGAGGTCGTCACGCTCGAGGTCCGGGTAGTCGGCGAGCACCTCCTCAATAGTCATGCCCCCGGACAACAGCTCCAGCAGGGTCTCCACGGAGTAACGCAGACCTCGTACGGTCGGCTGGCCGTGACAAACCTCTGGGTTCGACGAGATGCGATCTAGGCGGGACATGCTGGCAAGGTTACCGGGATGGGGGATCTGCAGGTGGTCTCCGGCGACCACTGCTGGGTCCCCACCGTCGGAGCCCAGGTAGTGCACGACTGCTGCCCGCCGGCTGCTCACCCAGACCTTTTACGAGCGGCTCTGGATCGACGACGGAGACGTTGTCTCGGTGTCCCTTGCATCGCCCTTCGATGAGCTAAAGACCGCCGAGCAGAGCTGGGACATTGCCGACCTAACGGCCGCGCTGACAACCCTTGGAAAACAGCACCTCGACCGACCTACTCGAAGCCACCCGGTTGGATGGTGGTTCGAGTAAGCCTGTCATGGTGGAGGTGGCGGGAATCGAACCCGCGTCCAACGGCACCGCGTGCAGGGCTTCTCCGGGCGCAGCTCCCTGTGGTCTGCTCGGCCCCAGCGTTGTCGGGAGCAACTGCGCTGCCGGGCCCAGCTGCTGTTCGATGTCCCACCCGGGCCCGCAGCCGGCCCGGTCGGTGAGCCTCCTATCGACGCGGCCATCCCGGCCGGAGACACTCCGGGGGCCACGGCTTCACTGGTTATTAAGCAGCGAGAGCGAACTCAGTGCGGTTGGCACTTGTGTTTTCCGGCGCGGTGATTAACGAGGACGACGTCGGCTGCCTCGGCCCGCTTCCCCTGCCACGACATCCGCTGTCGAAGCCTGTCACCCCCTGGTCGTGAGTCCCCCACCCTACGTCCCGGGAGTCGCCAGCAGCACATCCACCTCGACCTGCACCGCGTCCTTGACCCGGAGCGCCCCGAGCATGGTCGAGTACGGCGTCACCCCGTGCGCGCTCTGCACTACCGGCAGCACGCCGGTCAATCGCGTGCCGCCACCCGTCCCGGCCGCCGCGGTCGCCACCCGCCACAGCACCGGCCGCTCCACCCCCGCCACGGTGAGCAGCCCAGTGGGCTCCAGCGTGGCGCCGCGGTCCTCGACCCCCACAGTCGCGAAGGTGATGTCGCCGCCGCCGAGCAGCTCCACGGCGTTCGCCACGATCGTGTCCTTGTCCTTGTCCGACAGCGGCTTCGCCCCGCCCTCGCCGGAGACCACCACCAGCGACGGCACCGCGGCGCGGACCGAGACCGAGAGCCCGTCCGGCCCGGACACGGCCCCCCCGGACCATTCCCTGGCCTCCATCAGCAGTCGGTGCCCAAACCGCGCGGCCTTGCCCTCGACGTCGGTGCGCAACCGCAACGTGCCGGCGGTCGGGCCCAGGGCCCACGAGCCGTGCGGGCGCGCGCTCAAGCCGGGCTCCCGACCAGCGCCGCGCCGTTGTCCCAGCAGACCGCGCGCAGCCAGTCGTCGCCGAGGTCCAGCCGGGCCAGCGCCTCCAGTTGGTGGGCGTAGGGGTAGGGGATGTTCGGGAAGTCCGCGCCCAGCACGACCTTGCCGGCGAGGCCGAGGTCGCGCACCCTGACCAGATAGTCCGGCGACGGCGAGAAGGGGAAAAAGTCGGTGAAGGCCATCGTGGTGTCCAGGCACACCCGCTCGTGGCGCTCCGCCATCGCGAGGAACTCCTCCTGCTCGGGCATTCCCATGTGCGCCACCACCAGCCGCAACGCCGGGTGGCGCGACAGCACCCGCTCGACGGGTCCCGGCCCGGTGAACCGGCCCGGGGTCGGCCCGCTCCCGACGTGGGCGACGACGACGGCCCCCGCCTCGCAGAGCATCCCCCACACCGGGTCGAGCAGCCCGTCGGACGGGTCGTAGTCACCGACCTGCACGTGCACCTTCCACACCAGCGCCCCCGCCGCCAGGGCATCCCGGACGTACGCCGACACCCCCGGCTCCAGGTGGAAGGTCGCCGTCGGCACCACCTCCGGGACCTCGGCCGCCCGGGCCAGCGTCCACTCGTTCAGCCACGCGGCCATGCCCGGCCGGTGCGCGTAGGCAAGCGCGGGAAAGCGCCGTACGCCGAGAGCCCGCAATGTCGCCAACCGCTCCGCGTCGTCGCCGCGATAGCGGATCGGCCACTCCCGGCCCAGCAGCGGCCCGGCGCTGTCGAAATAGTCGCGGACCTTGGCCAGCACCCGCTCCGGCATCAGGTGCACGTGCAGGTCGATCAGCCCCGGCAACCCCAGCGCCTGCCAGAACGCCGGCACGGTGGCGTCGTCGGCCGGTCCCTGCATCAGGAGGCGAGTCCCGGCGTAGGCGAGGGCACGGCGGGACTCTACGGTGAGTCGCTCGGGCTCGATACTCCTGTGACAGCTAGGCTCTGGACGTGACACACGCTGAGGTTCAGGTCAACCCGCAAGGTCGGGTGACGATCCCGGCGCAGTTGCGGAACGAGCTGGGGTTCCAGCCCGGCACAACTGTGGTCGCCTACGTCGACGACGGCCGGCTGGTCCTCGAACATCGCGCGCACGTTCTGGGTCGGCTGCAGAACGATGTCCGCGGCGCGGCGACGGGCCAGGGGCGGCACGGCAGCGTCGTGGACGAACTGATCGCGGAACGGCGGATCGAAGCGGCCGCGGAGGAATCGAGGGCGTGACCGCAGTGCTGGACGCCTCGGCGGTGCTCACGCTCCTCTACCGCGAGGACGGCCATGAGGCGGTCGCCGAGCTGGTCGACGGGGCGGCGATCAGTGCGGTCAACTGGTCGGAGGTCGCACAGAAGCTCGCGCAGCACGGAGTGACCGACCCGATGGGCGTCCTGGCGGGGCTGTTGACGCTCGGCGCCGCCGTGGTGTCGTTTCGCCGCGAGGACGCCGAGCTGGCTGCGGCGCTGTGGCCAGCGGGTCGGGCCCGCGGCTTGTCGCTGGGCGACCGGGCCTGTCTGGCGGTGGCCACGTCGCTGCCCGGCGGGGTCGCTGTGACCGCCGATGCGGCGTGGGCCGACGTGGACACCGGCGTCGAGGTCCGGCTCATCCGCGGGGTCTGAGATCGTGCAGTGATCGACCTGCATCAGGCGACCGCCACCACGACCTTGCCGCGCACGTGGCCGCCGGCGACCAGCCGGTGGGCGTCGGCGGTCTGCTCCAGCGGGAAGACCTGCGCGATGTCGATGGCCAGCCGGCCGGCGTCCACCAGCGCGGCGAGTTCGGCCAGGTCGACCGGCGACGGGGTGACGAACACGTAGGCCCCGCCGCGGGCCAGCACGTCCTGCGCGTCGATGATCGAGCCGAGCTCCCCGCCCGGCGCGAGCAGCGCCTGGGAGACCTCCAGGGCGTCGCCGCCGTGCAGGTCCAAGGCGATGTCGATGCCAGCCGGGGCGAGGGCGCGGACCGCGTCGGCGAGCCCCGCGCCGTACTCCACCGGCTCGGCGCCGAGTCCACGCAAGTGCTCGTGGTTGCCCATCGAGGCCGTGCCGATCACCCTGGCCCCGGCGAGGACCGCGAGCTGGACGGTCATCTGCCCGACCCCGCCGGCGGCCCCGTGCACGAGCACGGTGTCGCCCTGCCCGACCCCGACGGCCCGGACCAGCTGCAGCGCGGTCAATCCGGCCAGCGGCAGCGCGGCGGCCGTCGTGAGCGGGACCGACGTCGGGGCCGGCGCGAGCACCCGCTCCGGGACCGCGACGAGCTCGGCGCAGGTGCCGGGACCGATGCTGTCGAGCCGGGCGTAGCCGACCACCCGGTCGCCCACGGCATAGGTCGACGCGGCCGGCCCGCTGCGCACCACCTCGCCGGCCAGATCCCAGCCGGGCACGACCGGGAAGTGCGCGTCGAACAGCCCGTCGAGCTGCCCCTCGCGGATCCCGATGTCGACCGGGTTGACCCCGGCCGCGGCAACCCGCACGAGCACCGAGTCGGGGCCGACCTTGGGCTCGGGCAGGTCGCCGAGGATCAGGACCTCGGGGCCGCCGAAGTGGTCGTAGCAGACAGCGCGCATGACCCCGATCCCATCATGCGGGCGACGATCGGCGCGATCGTGAGGGCAGCGGCGTCGAAGAAGCAGTAGCCGCCGGCGGCGCCACTCGGCGGATTGCCCTGCGCGATCAGGCCGGTGGGCGAGTGCGCCGACCAGGCCCAGGTGCCCAGGCCGGTCCCGACCAGCTCCAGCGTGGTCACGATGACGAACGCGCCGACATAGACCAGCTGGTTGCGCCCGCGCGCGAGGAACCACAGCAGGCAGGCCGCCCACACGGCGCCGAGGACGTCCAGGCGGGGGGCCAGCGGCGACAGACCCCAGATTGCGTACGCCGCGACGGCGGCGATGGTGAGCCGGATGGCCGTCCCGGCCCGCTGCCGGAGCCATTCGCTGCGCCCCAGCGCGAGTGCCCCGAGGTAGACCAGCCCATGACCCGGCGGGACGAAGCCGGGGACCCCGCCGGCGCGGTAGACGTAGACGCCGAGGCCGGCGCTGAAGGTGTACTCCACCAGCGTGGCGTAGCCGACGACGACGGCGACCTGCAGCCGGGCCAGCGTGCTCTCGCCGCGCAGAAGTGCAGCGAGCAGCAGCCAGGTCGCGACGGCGAGGCCGGTCTGGGCTCCCGGCGTACCGGCCAGCAGTCGGTCGGCACCGAGCAGCAGCGGCACCCAGGCGAGCACCGTCCCGGTGACCAGCAGGTCGCGCGACCTCACCCCCGGCGGCCCTTGGCGTAGCGGCCCGCGGCCCGGGCGAGGTCGCGCCGGGCGTCGCGTTCGGCCATGTCGGCCCGCTTGTCATAGGCCTTCTTGCCGCGCCCGAGGCCGATCTCGACCTTGACCCGGCCGTCCCGGAAATACAGCCGCAGCGGCACCAGCGTCTGGCCGCCCTGGGCGGTCTCCCTGTCCAGCTCGGTGATCTGCTTCTTGTGCAGCAGCAGCTTGCGGCTGCGGGCGGGGGCGTGGTTGGTCCAGGTGGCCTGCGCGTACTCCGGGATGTGCACCCCGATCAGCCACGCCTCGCCGCCCTTAACGCTGGCGTAAGCGTCCGACAGCGTCGCCCGGCCGGCCCGCAGCGACTTGACCTCGCTGCCGGTGAGCACGATCCCGGCCTCGACGGTCTCGGCGATGGCGTAGTCGTGCCTGGCCCGCTTGTTGCTCGCGATCAGCGCGGTCCCGTCGGCGGTCTTCTTCGCGGGGCCGCTGCGTCCCGGTCCCTTGGCCACCGGGCCATTATCCGCGCCCGGTGCCCGCCTTCGCCCCCGCGTCGGCGAGCAGGCCACCGACCACGGAGGACGCCCTGGCGAGCGCCGGGTCGCCTCCGGCGCTCGCCTGGGCGCCGGCCGGCGTCCCCACCGGCACGTCCGGTGTCACTCCGACGCCGTCGAGCAGCCGCCCCGCCGGGGTGCGGTAGTGCGCGACGGTGAGCTCCAGCGAGGATCCGTCGGAGAGCCGGACCGGCTCCTGCACAGAGCCTTTGCCGAAGCTGCGGGAGCCGACCACGAGCGCGCGGTGCCGGTCCTGCAATGCCGCCGCGACCACCTCCGCCGCGCTGGCGGTGCCCCCGTCGACAAGCACGGCGAGCGGCGTGGTCGCGTCGCCCCCGGCGTCAGCGGCCAGCGACGTCTCCGGTTGGCCGGTGCGCTGGTAGGACACCACCGGACCGCCGTCGAGGAAGCTGCCGGCGACGGTGACCGCCTCGTCGAGCAGGCCGCCCGGGTCGCCCCGCAGGTCCAGCACCACGCCGCGCAACCCACCGGCCGCCCGGCGCGCGGAGTCGACCGCCGCCCGGACGGTGCGCCCGACCCCGAGGCTGAAGGCGGCGATGCGCAGCCGCAGCACCCCGCCGGGCAGGGTCTCGGCGCCGACGTCCTGGACCGCGACCTCGCCCCGCCGCACGGTGGCAGCGTGCAGGATCCCGGCGGCCGATCGGGCCGTGAGCCGGACGCTGGTGCCGGGCCGGCCGCGCAGCTCGGCGACCAGCTCGGCGACCGCGCGGCCCCGGGCGGGGTGGCCGCCGACGGTAAGCAGCTCGTCGCCCGTGCGCATGGCGGCGGCCGATGCGGCCGAGCCCGGCAGCACGCTGCCCACCAGCACCCGCCCGTCGGCCTGGCGTCGCAGCCAGAGCCCGAGCCCGGCGTAGGAGCCGTCCAGCACGGTGGTGGCCGTGCTGGTGTCCCCGGCGGCGCGGTACGTCGCGTACGGGTCGTCAAGCTCCGCCAGCATCGCCCGGATGGCCGCCGCATCGAGGGACGCGCGGGGAACCGGGTGCTCGGCGTCGGCGCTGAGCCGGGTGGCTGCCTCGGCGACCGGGCTGCCGGCACCCGACGCCGGACCGGCGACGTCCCGCGAGCCCCGCCCGGCCACCCCCACCACCAGGCCACCGGCGAACGCCGCGACGACCGCGGCCCCGATCGTCGCGGAGCGCAGCAGTCCGCGGGCTCGCCACACGATCGTCACAGTACGGCGGCGCCGCTGCTGGCGGGCCGAGTCAGCGACCGGCGTAGGAGTAGCCGTCCGGATCCACCGGCGTGCCGTTCACCCGGGTCTCGAAATGCAGGTGCGGACCGGTGGAATAGCCGGTGCTCCCGACCCGGCCGATGACCTCGCCGCGGGCGACCGGCTGCCCGACGGTCACCAGGATCGCGGACTGGTGGGCATAACAGGTCGCGAAGCCCCCGCCGTGGTCGATGCAGGTGTAGTTCCCGTAGCCCGTCTCCTCGCCGGCGAACACCACCGTGCCGGCCTCCGCTGCCACGATCGATTGGCCGATGGGCGCGCCGATGTCGATGCCGGCATGCAACGAGCGCGCCCCCGTCACCGGGTCGACGCGGTAGCCGAAGCCGCTGGTCTGCGGACCGGCGGTCGGCCACAGCAGCCCGGTTCCCGCCGCGACAGGGGCAGGGGCAGGCGGCCCGATCGGCACCGGCGGCGGGACCGGGACGACCGGCCCCGGCCGCCTGGCTGCGGCGGCGGCGGCCGCCGAGGCGGAGGCCGCTGCGCGAGCCACCGCTGCCTGCCGGGCCTGCTGGGCCTGCCGGGCCTGCTGGGCCTGCTGGGCCTGCTGGGCCTGCTGGGCCTGCGCGGTCGCCAGCAGCACCCCGATCCGGTCGGACTCCCCCTGCAACGTCGCCAGTCTGCTGTGGTCCTGCGCCTCCTGCGCCTGCGCGGTCGACAGCGCCCCGGCCCTGGTCGCGACCAGGGCCGCCACGGTCGCCAGCGCGGCGTCGGCGGCCGCGGCGGCGCGGCGCGCTCCGGTCGTGGCTGCGGCCGCCGCGGCCTGCCGCCCCGCCAGCGCACGCGCCGCGTCGGCGGCCAGCCGCTCCTGCACGGCCACGTCCGCGGCACCCCCGGCAAGGTCCAGCAGCTGCCGGCGGGTGCTGCGCCCGGCGAAGCGCAACAGCTCTGCCGTGTCGGCGAGATCGCCGGGGTTGCTGGCGGCGAGGTAGGTCTGCACCTCGGTGATCGGGCCCGACTCGTACGCCGCCCGGGCCAGCCGGTCGGCCTCGGAACGGCGTGCCGCCAGCCGCCCGCGGGCCGCCGCGGCCGCCGCCGCCGCCTGTCCGACGGCGGCCCGGGCGGTGCCGACCTCGCGGGCCGCGGAGGCGGCCAGGGCCTGGGCACCGTCGAGCCGGGCCCGTGCCGCGGCTGCCGCCGCCTGCGCCTGCGGCAGCTGGGACCGCACGGTGGCGAGGTCGAGCACGGCCTGGCGCGCGGTGGCGGTCGCCCCCTCCAGCGCGGCGCTCGCGTCGGTCAGGCCGCCGGCCAGCTGGTGCTGCTGGCGGGCCAGTCCGGTGACGCCGGCCGCGGGTGCACCCCCGTCGACACCGGAACCATCCGCCCCCGGCGAGGGGCCGGTCCCGCTGGCCGCCGCCGGGGCCGCATGTGGCAGGACGGCAGAGGACAGGGCGGCCGCCAGCAGGAGCGCGCAGGCGCGCGCTCCCCGGCGTACCCCTCCTGTCCCACCAGTCACAGCCGTCACTGTAGGGGCGTGGCGGCCGGGGGCGGGTAAGTCAGACCCGCAGGAAGCGCCGCAACGTCACGAAACTCGCCACCACCGACAGGCCCACGCCGGTCACGACCAGCACCGGCATGGCCCCGGTGATGTCGGCCCATTGCAGCGGCGGCAGGATCCGGCCGCCGATGCTCTTGCTGACGATCCCGTCGATGATGAAGTGCTTGGACGCCACCAGCGCGCCGCAGGCGATCACGCTGCCGGTCAGCCCGGCCACCGCGCCCTCGACCAGGAACGGCAGCTGGATGGAGAACGACGACGCCCCCACCAGCCGCATGATGCCGGTCTCCCGGCGACGGCCGAACGCCGAGACGCGCACGGTGTTGTAGATCAGCAGCGCCGACGCGGCCACCTGGATCGCCGCGATGATGAACGCCACCCGCGAGATCCCGTCCAGCAGCCTGAAGATCGGCTGCAGGATGGCTGAGTAGTCGTAGACCCGGTCGACCCCGGCCTGCGACTCGTAGCGCGACTTCTCGATGGCGTACTGCCGGGGGTCCTTGAGCTGGATGCGGTAGCTCTCCGGCAACGTGTCGGCCGTGATGAGCTGCACCAGATCGGGGTTGTCGGTGTTCTGCTCCTTGAAGCGGGTGAACGCCTCGTTCTTGGACTCGTAATGCGAATCGCGCACCAGCGCGTCGTGGGCGATGGTGCCGGCGATCGCGTTGCGCTGGTCCTGGGTGACGGCGGCGTCGAGGTAGACCGCGACCTCGAGCTTGCCGTAGTAGAGATCGTTGATCTTCGCGACCTGCTGGCGCACCAGCAGGCCCCCGCCGAGCAGGGCCAGGCTGACCGCCGTCGTGACGATCGCGGCGACGGTCAGGGTGAGATTGCGCCGCAGGCCGATGCCGACCTCGGCCGCGATGAACTGGGCTCGCACTCCGTTGTCCTTGGCGGCTAGCTGGCGTAGCCGTAGACGCCGCGCGCCTGGTCGCGCACCACCTTGCCGAGATCGAGCTCCACCACGCGACGGCGCATCGAGTCCACGATCGCCGCGTCGTGGGTGGCCATCACCACCGTCGTGCCGGTGCGGTTGATCCGGTCCAGCAGCTTCATGATCCCGACGCTGGTGGTGGGGTCCAGGTTGCCGGTGGGCTCGTCGGCGATCAGCAGGATCGGCCGGTTGACGAAAGCCCTTGCGATCGCCACCCGCTGCTGCTCGCCGCCGGACAGCTCGTCGGGCAGCCGGTGCTCCTTGCCGGCCAGGCCCACGAGGTCCAGCACCTCAGGCACCACCGCCTTGATCGTCTGCCGCGGCTTGCCGATCACCTCCTGGGCGAAGGCGACGTTCTCGAAGACGGTCTTGGTCGGCAGCAGCCGGAAGTCCTGGAAGACGCAGCCGATCTGGCGGCGCAGCGCCGGCACCTTCCACGACGACAGCCGGCGCAGATCCTTGCCGGCCACGTGCACGTCACCGGCGGTCGGCGTCTCCTCGCGCAGCAGCAGCCGCAGGAACGTCGACTTGCCCGACCCGCTGCTCCCCACCAGGAACACGAACTCGCCCTTCTCCACCTCGACGGTCACGTCGGCGAGCGCCGGGCGGGACGCCGTCGGGTAGGTCTTGGTGACGTGGTCAAGGCGGATCACGCACCCGACGATAGGCCAGCACACGGAGATTACCGCCGCCCGGCGCGCGTTGCACGGACAGACCGGTCAGCACGATCCGGGTACGGCGGGGGCCCGCCGCGCGACGAGCTGGAGGAGGTGGTGACCGTGGAGCCGACCTGGCGAGAGCTGGTGTGCGCCCGCTGCGGCGGCACGGTCGCCGCCGCCCGCTGCCCCACCTGCCTGGCCGCCCGCCGAGACTTCCTCGACCGGGAGCCCACCTTCCCCACCCCGGCCCAATGGGCCGCGTTCCTCGCCGCCCTGCTCGTGGCCCTGACCCTCTGGGCCCTGCACGCCTGACGCCGCTACCAGCGCGCCCCCGCACCGCCGCCCCCCACCGGTGATCATGCAGCGGTGATCACCGGTGCACCAGGCTGGCCGGATCCGGGCCGACGCGACACCGGTGATCATGGTGACCTGGTCGCGAAGATCACCGGTGCACCCAGGTGGCGTCTCTCGCGGTCCTGCCGCACCGGTGATCTCCTGCGGCCGCACCCGGCCGGGCCCGCTGGGTCAGCCGAGTAGCGCCGCGGGGGAGATCCGCACCAGGCCGGCCCCCGTGTCGAGCTCGACCTCCTCGTCGTCGACCGCGCGTGCGGCGCGTCGCCACTCGCCGTCGACCTGCACGAGGGCGTCGAGGAAGCGGTCGCGAGGGTCGAGCAGCCAGAACCGCGGCAATCCCGCGCGGGCATAGCGGTTGCTCTTGCGCACCAGGTCGTCGTCCCGGTTGCTGGACAGCACCTCGGCGATGAGGAGCGGCGTCCCCGTGAACCGGACGTCCTCGTCGGTCTCCGGCACCACCATCACGTCGGGCGACCACTCACTGCGGTCCGGCTTCCACGCCCACTCCAGCACCGTCTCGAAGCCGGGCGCCAGGGCGGCGTCGAGGGCGAGTTTCAGGCGGAACAGCGCCCGCTGGTGCGACTTGCGCGGTGCGTTCATCGGCCAGAACACCCCGTCGACGTACTCACCGCGCTGGTCCCCTGTGCCGTGCTCGTACTCCTCCCACGCCATGGCGACGCCGCGCCCCTCGGCGTACACCCCGGCACTCACGCGACCGCCTGCCCGCGCTTCCAACGGATCTCGGCCTCGACGAACTCGTCGATGTCGCCGTCGAGCACCGCGCCCGTGTTCCCGGTCTCCACCTCGGTGCGCAGGTCCTTGACCATCTGATAGGGGTGCAGGACGTAGGAGCGGATCTGGTTGCCCCACGACCCGCCGCTGGCGTCCTTCATCGAGTCGATCTTGGCCTGCTCCTCGCGCCGCCGGACCTCGAGGATCTTGGCCGAGAGCACCAGCATCGCCGAGGCGCGGTTCTGGATCTGGGAGCGCTCGTTCTGGCAGCTGACCACGATGCCGGTCGGCAGGTGGGTGATCCGGACGGCCGAGTCGGTGGTGTTGACCCCCTGCCCGCCGGGGCCGCTGGAGCGGTAGACGTCGACCCGGATCTCGTCCTCGGGGATCTCCACCTTGTCGGTCTGCTCGACGACGGGCACGACCTCGACCCCCGCGAACGACGTCTGCCGGCGGCCCTGATTGTCGAACGGCGAGATCCGCACCAGCCGGTGCGTGCCCTGCTCACCGGCGAGCGTGCCGTAGGCGTAGGGCTCGCCCACCCGGAAGGTCGCGGACTTGATGCCGGCCTCCTCGGCGTAGGAGGTGTCGTAGACCTCCATGGCGTAGCCGTGCCGCTCGGCGTAGCGGGTGTACATCCGCAGCAGCATCATGGCGAAGTCGGCCGCGTCCACCCCGCCCGCCTCGGCCCGGATCGTGACCAGGGCCTCCCGCGCGTCGTACTCCCCCGCCAGCAGGGTGCGGACCTCCAGCGCCTCGATGTCACGGCGCAGGGCCGGCAGCGCGGCCTCGCCCTCGGCGTCGAGGTCGGGGTCACCGAGCTGGAACGCCGCGCGCACGTCCTCCAGCCGCTCCCGCAGTCCCCCCACCCGGTCGAGGTCGGTGCCGAGGTGCGACATCTCGGTCTGCACCGACCGGGCCCGGTCCTGGTCCTCCCAGAGCGCCGGGTCACTCGCCTGCTCACCGAGCTCGGCCAGGCGGCCGCGCAGGCCGTCCAGATCGAGGACCGTCTCGATGCTCACCAGCGTGCCGTCGAGCGCCTTGAGCTCCTCCTCGCGGTCGACGGCCATGACTTCTAGGCTAGTGCCGTGCCCGGCAGCCGGCCCCGGCACCGCCGGCCGCACCGGCGCCGCCGCCGACGGGTGCCGTCGCGGTCCCGGGGGGCCTCCTGGCCGGCGGCGTGCTCTTCGTCGGTCAGCGCAGTGGGGTGGCGGCGTCGCTGTCCGCCCGCACGGTCACCGGACCGAAGCCGGCCGGCAGCGGCAGCCGGACGGCACGACTGCAGGTGAGGTGCACTGTCGTGTCGGCCGCGTCGACGGCGACCGTCACGCCACCCGTGTCGGCCACTGCCTGCCGCGCCGCCGCCGCTGCCGCCACCGGGTCCAGCGGCAGCCGGTCCCCGGTGCTGCCGGCGTACACGCGATCCCGGCGCGCGGTCTGCGCCGATGCCACCGCGGCGGCGTCGCACGAGCCGGTGACGTCGCGGCGCGCCAGGAAGACGGCGCTGACGTCGACCACCGTCGATACGACGAGCAGCAGGAACGCCATCAGCCCCAGCGTCAGCAGCAGGATGGTGCCCTCGTCGGTGGAGCTCCGTCGTACGCCGGGGCTCACGGGCTGGACCGGTAGCTGTCGACCACGACGAGCGTGCTCGCGGACAAGCGCAGGGTGGGGCTGGCGAAGCGGAAGAGCCCGCTGTCGGTGTAGGGCAGCGGGAGCCGCACCGTGACGCAGACGGTGAACCGCGACCCGGGCGCCAGGCTCGCTGCCGCGGTCCCCTGCGCGCCATCGCAGGAGTGCCCGGCCGGCACCACCGCGAGGCTGCGCTTCCCCTGCACGTCCTGGTCGGCGAGGGCGAGGTCCAATGCAGCGGCTGCCCGGTGCAGCCCGTCGACCACCGAGTCTGCGGTGGCGATCGCCCTGCCGGCCTCGCGCGCGCCCTGGGTGGTGCCGAACGCGCCGCGCTGGGCGGTGAACACGGTGAGCAGGACGTAGACGAAGGGCACCAGGAGCACGACCGACAGCGCGCTGAACTCCAGCATTGCGTTTCCTGCCTCGGCGTCCCCGAGCCGCCGGATCACCGGCCCTCCAGCAGCGCGTGACCCGTCGCCGAGACGTGCACGTGTCCAGGCAGGAAGAACAGGGCGACGTCACCTGCACAGGTGACGGCGACGCTGCCCGGCAGGTCGGGACCCGTGCCCCTGGGACGATCCTGGCTGCTGCCGCAGCTGACGGCTCCCGCAACCGCGTCCGACAGCGATGACGCCACCAACTCGTGCGCCCGCTTGCCGCCGCTGTCCCGGGCGGCTCCAGCGCCGGCCTCCACCCGGGCCCCCTCGGCCGCGTCTGCGGTCATCACGCCGCGCACGTGTAGCAGCAGCGCCACTTGCAGGACGCCCATGACGACGAACAGCAACAGTCCGACGACGAGGACGAACTCGACGACGGCCGCACCACCGTCCCATCCAGCCCTGCCCCGGACCGCCAGGGGACGCCCGACTACGGCCCGGTCGGGGCCTTGGTCTTGGAGGTGCTGTCCACGGCGTTGCTGAACAGGCTCGACAGCTTCGGGCCTGCGATCGTGATGAGTGCCACAACGAGGGCGGCTGACATGATCGTCACCATCACCCAGCCGGGGACGTCGCCGCGCTCGCGACCCCGGCGCGCCGGGCGGTCGGTCAGCGTCAGCCAGAGCTGCAGCAGCATCAGGTCGGGACGGGTCACGTCGCACTCCTTCTCGGGTGGTGGGCATGGCGGGCGTTCTACGGGCCGTTCAGCTGGCGACGAGGGACAGGCCGACGATGCCGGGATAGAAGGCGAAGACGACCGTCACGGGCAGGATGAGAAAAACAACCGGGACCATCATCGCGATCTCCTTGCGACCGCCGGCCTCGAGCAGCTGCCGCCGGCCGGCATCCCTGGCGTCCACGGCCTGCGCGCGCAGCACGTCCGCCAGGGGGGTCCCCGCTCGATGGCGATGGACAGCCCGTCGACGAAGCGCGCCACGGCCGGCACGTCGGTGCGCGACGCCACGCCGGACAGCGCCGCGAGCAGCGTCGCGCCGGCCCGGGCGTCGCCGAGCGCACGACCGAGCTCACCAGCCAACTCGCCGCCGGACAGGCCGACCACCCGCTCCAATGCGCCGACCGGACCCTCACCGGCGGCCACGGCCAGCGCCAGCAGCTCCGCGACGGTCGGCAGCTCCGCGGCGATCGCGGCCGAGCGACGCGTCACGGACCGACCCAGCAGCGCGTCCCGGCCGACTACCCCGGCGAGCCCCAGGCCGACGGTCAGCACCAGACCGGTCAACGGCCCCGGCCCAACGCCGGCGGACGCGTGCAGCACGAGCAGCGCCACCCCGGCGGCCACGCCTCCCGCCGCGGCCGCCACCTGCTCGGTCCGGAACTGCTCCAGTGTCAGCGGTGACCCGGCCTGCTCGAGCCGACGCCGCAGGCTCGCCGAGCCGCCCAGCAGTCGGTCGGCGCGGCCGGCGAGACCCCGGAGGCTGGGCGCCAGCAGCCGCTCCAGGGTGGGAAACGGCGTCACCGTCGGCGGGCCGACCAGCAGCAGCGCGGACGGCCGGGGGGTGTCACGCAGATAGGGACCGAGCCGGTCCTCCAGCCGCGGCCGGCGCAGCACGGGCAGCCGGCTGGCGGCCAGCAGCAGCCCGCACCCGACCAGCAGGCCGAGGAACGCGCCGGTCACGGGGCCACCCGTTCGAGCGGCCGCCGGAGCACGCGCGGCTCCTCGGGCAGCCGCCCGACCGTGAGCATCACGCGATAGGCCAGCAACGACGCCGCACCCCCCGCGAGCAGCACGACCACACCCGTGGGGCGGTTGTACGCCGAGACCACGGCGCTCGACCCCGACGCGAGCAGCACCACCACCGCCCATGGCGAAGCGAGCGCCAGCCGGGCCGCGGAGACCGTCCACCCTTGCCGCGTCTCCAATTCGGCCCGGGTGCGGGCGTCCTCGCGCAGGAACGCCGAGAGCGTCCGCAGCACCGAGCCGACGTCTGACCCGCCGACCTCGCGGGCCATCCGCAGCGTCTCGCAGACCCGGTCGGCGGTCGGGTCGGCCAGGGCTGCCTCGAGCCGGTCCAGGCACGGCCCGAACGACCCCGTCGCGCGGTAGTCCTCGCCGAAACGGATGAACGCCGGCCGCAATGTCTCCGGGCCCCGCACGCCGACCTGCGACAGGGCCTCGGGCAGGGAGAGGCCGGCCCGAACCGCGCTCGCCAACCCGTCGACGACGTCGGGCCACAGCTCGCGCAACAGCCCCCGGCGTTCGCGGGCCCGCTTGCGCAACAGTGCCCGCGGGCCCAGCGCCGCTGCCGCACCGAACGCCAGCGCGAGGAACGGCACCCTCGTCACCGCGAGCACGATGACCAGCGCAAGCAGTCCGCAGGCGGCGCTCACCCCGGTGAGCTGCGCCGGCGTCACCTGCTCCACCCCGGCCTGGGCCAGCAGCTCGCCGGCCGACTCCTGCCAGCCTTTGCGGCCGGGCGGTCGGACCCGCCCGGATGTGCGGCCGCTCGTGACGAGCAGCAGCAGCCCGGTCCCGAAGAGCAGGCCGACGAGCACTCCCACCTCAGCCAGCCCCCTCGAGCACCGCCGGGCGCAGCGCCGGCTCGGCCGCCAGCAGGTGCCCGAGGTCGACACCCACTGCGGCGTAGCGGTCCTCGTGCGGCGGCCAGCCCTCCGCGCGCACCAGCCGGCCGCCGACGGTGGCGAACAGCTGCGCCACTTCGACCACATCGCCTTCGACCCGCCCCGGCAGCGCCACGATCTCGGTCGCCCGGCGTACCCCGCTCGCGTCCTTGCGCAGGTGCACGACGATGTCGACCGAGCCGGCCACTGTGGGGATGACAAAACCAGGCGAAATATTCTCCCCGGCCAGGAGCGGCAGTGTGCACAGCTTGGCGACCGCCTCGCGAGCGCTGTTGGCGTGAATGGTGCACATCCCGGGAAGCCCAGAGTTCGTGATGCACATCACACACCGTTGCCCGGGAACCTTGCCGTAGAGCGCACCCCGTCGCCTGACGTACCGCCCGAAGTGCCAGGCGGTCCCGCCGGTCTTTACGATTCGCCGCCCTACAGAGGTGGCCCGGCTGCGAGGAGAGCGGGTGGCGTATGCCTGCCCGACCCGACATCTAGCCCGATAGCTCAACGACAAGCTCGCAAGCGACGGGATCCACTGTTGCTGTCGTGCCGAGACCCACGACGATCTTGGTGCGACCCTGTCAGACGTGGGCCCGAAGCGTGGCGGACGCGTGCGACACCAGCACACCGTCTCAAAGTTCTTCCTGAAGGGGTTCGCGGATGAGCAGGGCCGGCTCGTCCGCGTGCCGCTCGACGGCGGCGACCCGCGTGTCGTCCACGCCTCGAACGTGACCGTCGTGAGGGACTACTACAGCGTGGACCTTGGGGGCGGGCCCTTGAACGACCGCTTCGAGCGCGCCTTCGCCGAGGTTGAGGACCGCGCGGCCGGCGCGCTGAGGGCGGCAGTCGACGGCACACGCTGGCCGCTCGATATGCACGCCAAGACGCGACTGGCGTGCTGGATCGCGCTGCAGCACCTCCGGGCCCAGGCAATCCGCGACGCCCAGTCCGACGTCCGCGGCGAGATGGTCCGGCTCCTCGTCGGCGTCAGCGGCGAGGAGGCGCTCCGGACCCACATCGAGACGGCCGAAGGGGTACCCGTCGGAGACGCCCGGCTCGCAGCGGAATGGGCCGACCTCACCGGAGCGGGCGGCCCAACCCTCGAACCTGACCCGATCGCGCACATCCGGACGATCCTGGAGCTCCTGCCCGGGACGACCGCCATGTTCGCGGATATGCAGTGGTCCCTGGACGTGTTCGACGACGCCGCCCTGCTGACGTCGGACCATCCCGTCGTCCTCCTCCCGGCGCCCGAACACCCGTCGTGGAGCGGCGTCGGGCTGGCGACGGCGGCCGGGTACTCGCTCAATCTGACGCGGCGGGCGGCGCTCGTGATTGGCGCATCGCCGGGCTACCCGGATACGAGGTGGCAGGCCGCACCGGCCGGACTCGCGCGGTCCCTCAACGCCGCGGCCCTTTCGAACGCCACCAGAACGGTGCTGCACCACCCGGACGACGCGCATCTCCTCGACGGAGTCGAGCTACCGACGCAGAGGCCGCGGACCGTCGCGGCAGGGGCCGAGAACCTCATCCGGGAGGAGGGCCTGTTCGCAGGCCTGACCGATAGTCAGTTAGACGCCCAGCGCGGTCCCCAGGAACTGGAGCGTGGGACGAGCCTGAGGGACCTCGGGTGGCCAATACCCGGTCGGCGCTTCACGTGGGCGGAGCCCGGTGAGGAGAACACGAGATGACGCGCGGGGGTCAGGCCGCCGTCGTCCACGCCGCCCGCTGCGCGGCGATGCTGGCCGCGTCCCGGGTGTCACCCGGCGACGGACCGATGATCATCCCGACCGGCAGCGACACCGAGGCATCTTTGGCGACGTCCTCGGCGAGGGCGAGCCACGCCGTCACGTCCGCGGTGCCGGATGAGGCGACGAGGTGCTCGTCCTCCCATGAGAGCGTCCACCTGAACGGCTCGGCGGCGACCTCGACGAAAACGCAGACCCCTTCCTCTGACCACGCGGCTACCGGCGGTGAGAGGCGGATGTTGTTCCCCAACGCCAGTGCTAGCCCCAGACGCAGGCCGGTCGGGACGGGACCGCCGTGCAGCAGGTAGTCGCGGACGTCCGGGTGGATCTTGGTGAGAGCCGCACCTCCGGAGACGGCCACGAGCATCGCCAGGGACTGCCGTGTGACGAGTCCGAGACCGAAGCCGTTCATGTTCATGTCGATGGTGCCCGGGACGCCTGGGCTGTCCTCGGTCACGGTGACTGCGCCGAGCAGGAGGTCGCCGGCGACCTGGGCCAGCGTCGCGTACTCGGTGACGTGCCGGCGTCCGAACCGGTTGTTGCAGTCGGCGCACGTGACGTAGGCGCCGACGCCGCGCTGCGACGGAACCCATCCGGAGCGCGGGAAATCCGCCGTGCCGGCCTCGAGCATCGTCCACGCGGAGACGCCTTTCGCCCTCCTGTCGTTGCCGGCGCTGCTTGGCGGCAGGTGCTCGAACGTAAGTTCCCCGTCCAGGCCGCATAGGCGGCAGGCGCCCGAGACCTTGCGAGCGGGGAGTCCCGGTGATCGGCCGAGGAGGTACGGCTCGTAAAGCGACGCCATGAGACGTCGAGCCCTTCGGCCGCCCGCGGTCTCGTTGAGGGCGGCCGGGTCCGCGCCCGGGGCGGCGAACGCAGCCCAACGCCTGTCGCCAGGCCTCATCGTCATGCCGTCTCCTCACGTCGGGGGTCCGCTCACTAGTGGCCCGGCGCCAAGTACGCGGCAAAAGCGATGCCGCGTCAACGCCATTCACCTGATCTCACTGCCCGTTGGCGTGCGAGATGGGCTGCCCATCGAACTCGCGTCGCCGGCGTAGCCCACGGCGTCGCTGGCCGGCCTGGGGGCATTGCTGCGGCGTCCGTGTGCGCCGCTAGAGCGATACGATCGCCCGCGTCCCCCCCGACCGTGGAAGGTCTAAACCGATGCGCCACACACACACCGCCTTAACCGCCCTGACGGCGGCCACCATTGCCATGCCACTGATCGCCACGTCCGCTGGGGCGAGCGGGTCCTACCAGGCGCCGGTGGTGCGCGCGGACAGCAAGACCGTGCGAGCGGGGGGAGAGATCGGCGTCACGGTGCACAACCTGCTCCCCGGCCGCATCGTGAAGATCTTCCAAGAGGCCAGCGACGGCATCTCCATGAAAAGGGGCCAAGCGACCGTCAACCATCTCGGCACGACGCGCTTCACGTTTCACCCGACCGCCTTCGGCACGGTACGCATAGTGGTCGTCGGCGCAGACCAACGCGGCAAGGCTCTCAACTCGGCCTTCGTGGTCAGCGTCGCTCGGACCACGTCCAGCTCACCGTCGCCCGCTCCCGCGCCCGCGCCTACTCCGGCACCGCCGCCGGCTACTTGCACCACGACCAGCTCGGGTTCCTGCATCCGCGGCGGCGAGTTCTGCCCTACCGCCGACGAGGGGCAAAGCGGCACCGACGCTGACGGCAGGACCTACATATGCGAGGACAAGACAGCGAGCGGTCGCGACCACTGGGAAACGCCTTGAATGCTGTCGTAACACCTGAGAGTTGACGTCGTGCACCAGGCCGGAGCCACCGCTCGTGACCTAGCAGCCCACCACGGCATCGCCCACATCACGGTTCTGGGTCTACTCAAGCGGCATGTGACGACGAGGCGACAGCACGAATGCCACGTGACCGTACTGGTCGCCGTACCTGCGAAAGACGTCGATTTCGCATTGGGCATTGGAAGCAGCTTGCCGGACCTTGGAGTCGGTGTGTTCGACTAGTGACTTCGATCGCTTCTCTAGCGGGTCGTAGTACTCATCCAACCAGTCAGATGGCGGTTGGAGGAACTGGTGAGTGGTTGGTGAGTGACGGCGAAGCCCAAGCGACTGAAAAGCGCCGGAGCGTCGTCGACATGCAACATATTGGGCTCTGTCGACCAGAAGTCGACTGCACCCGCCGACCGTTCGTTGGTCAACCAGAAGGCGTCGGTCAACACTAGGCAACTCTCCGGTTTCATGAGCCTACTCCATAGACTGAGCGCCCTACTGAGACCAAGTATGTACGCGGTACCTTCTGACCACAAGAGATCAAAGGGACCACCTATCGCGTCTACAGCGGCCATCGACTCATTCAGGACGCGAATACGCTGACTGACGCCTACTTTAGCTGCGCGAGCCGCAAGTTGCGACAAGAAGTCGACATTCTTGTCTACAGCCGTAACGTTCACGCCTTGGCGCGCAAGGAATACCGCCGAGGCACCGGGACCGGCACCCAGATCAACTGCCGTGCGTATATCACACTCAGTCGCAGCCGCTTCGTATAGCGCTTGACTGGTCTCCTTAGAACCAGGCCCTTGCCGAGCAAGCCCTTCGTGAACGTAAAAGAAAGCTTCGAGTGAGTTCATTACCACTAACTTATACGAGCTACAAGGTTCACGCAGCTAGATTTCGAGTAAGAGGCACAAGGTCTGGTTACGCCCTGGCTCGACGCATGTCGGCGGCCACCCAGGCTGAGCTGGTCGCCAGCTACCAGGTCGGAGCCAACGCTCGTGAGCTGGCGGCCCAGCACGGC